>Ga0194126_10000031_pt1 | contig 197820 bp, 145 predicted proteins | sample TA2KigC150mmetaG_FD_148641 | JGI IMG/M metagenome (GOLD analysis project Ga0194126, IMG submission 148641) | Freshwater microbial communities from Lake Tanganyika, Tanzania - TA2015035 Kigoma Deep Cast 150m | ecosystem: Environmental > Aquatic > Freshwater > Lake | place: Tanzania: Lake... | reverse complement strand
CCTGACCCTCATGGACGCCCAGGGGGCCGTGATCGCCCGGAACGACGATGCCGCCGAGCAGGACGCCCGGATCGAATTCGATGCCAAGAAGGACACGGAGTACCTGCTCTCCCTCCGCGATCTCACCGATCGTGGCGGTCCCCGGTTCGGATACCGGCTGGTGCTTCGCCCCCCGGAACAGATCCCGGACTTCACCGTCCGCGCCTCGGCAGGGCGAATCCGCATCACCCAGGGCGGGCGGACCGCCCTCCGATGCGAGCTCGACCCACGCCACGGATTCGACGGCATGGTGCGGGTCAACGCCGTCAACCTCCCGCCCGGCGTGTCCGCGTCGCCACTGGTCCTCGGCCCCCAGAACCGCGCCGGTTGGATCGTCCTTTCCGCCACCGAGGTCACCACACCCGGTTTTCTCCCCTTCCAGCTGGAGGCGATCGGTGAACTCGGCGGCAAGCCCGTCAGCCGCATGGTCCAGTTCCCCGAATCCCCCTGGCTCACCGTCCTGCCTCCCGCACCGTTCGAGGTCGATGTGGCCCAACCGTCCCTCCTCGCCGAGCAGAACGGCTCCACCTCCCTCGACGTCAGCGTGGTGCGTCGACCCGGATTCACGGGCGAGGTCCGGATCTCGGCCGAGGACCTTCCCGGTGTCTCCATTCCCGCCGTTGCCGTGCCAACAGGACAGTCCCGCGCCAAACTCAACCTCCAGGTGTCGAACGGATCCGAGGTGGGCATCCGACCGGTCCTGGTCCGCGGCGAGGCCACGGTCGACGGACGCACCTCGATCGGCCACGCCGCCCAGCCCGTGCCCCTGCAGACCCGCGGGATCGCCATGTTCCTGACGGCCATGCTGCCCGGATCGCCCTTCTTCCGGACCGATCCGGTCCGCCTCTCGGCTGTCGCACTCCCCACCAACATCATCTCCTCGGCCAACCAGACCGAGTTCGTGGTCAAGGTGGACCGACGCGGAGTCGAGGGTGAGATCGCCCTGGCATTGGAAGGGCTGCCGAAGGGGGTCGAGGCCACCGTGTCCCCCATCCCCGCCGGCAAGAAGGAGGCCTCGGTCCGGCTCAAGGTCTCCGATGCCGCCAAAACCGGAAAGGACCACACCCTCCACATCGTGGGCACTGCCACCCATGACGACCGAATCTGGCGGCAGAAGACACAGTCCATCACGCTGAACCTCACCGCTCCGGAATCCTCGGCCGCTCCTGCAGCCGCCCCCCAACCCGGGAAGTAGCCCGCCATCACCCCATCTGGAACCCCCATCCGACCATGAGCTTCCCTTCCGCCTCCCCATCCACGGTGCCCCCGAGTGGAGGCACCTCCGGCCTGCGACACGTCCCGGCCGCCGCCGCGATCGCCCTGCTGCTGGGCTTCCCGGCCCTCGGCGCCAACGCCCCCGTGTCCTGGCACCGCGAGGTGACACCCATCCTAAAGCGGTCCTGCAACGGATGCCACAACCCGAACAAGATGAAGGGCCAGGTCGACACCTCGACCTATGCCGGACTCCTCAAGGCAGGGAAGCATGGTCCGAACTTCATCGTCGGAGATCCCGGGAAATCCCTCCTCGTCCAGGAGATCAGCGGTCCCAAACCGGAGATGCCCGAGGAAGGGGATCCACTGTCGGACGCAGACGTCACCCTCATCTCCCGGTGGATCCAGGAAGGCGCCAAGGACGACACCCCGGCCGAAGCCCTGTCGACCCGCCTCAACGCCCTGCCCGCCTATACCGTGCCACCGGTGACCACGGCGCTCGCCGTGTCGCCCGACGGACACTGGCTCGCCATCTCCGGCTACCACGAGGTCTTCCTCGTCGACGCCAAAGACCTGTCCCTCAGGGGACGTCTTGTGGGCGAGTCCACCCGGATCGAATCCCTCGCCTTCTCCCCCGATTCCCGCCAGCTCGCCGTCGCGGCCGGTGCGCCCGCCCGGTTCGGGGAGATCCAGGTCTGGGACGTCGCCGGAACCAACCAGGTCCATGCCTGGCGTACCGGAACCGACTCCACCTATGGGGTTTCGTGGTCGCCCGAGGGCCGTCAGCTGGCCTTCGGTGGTGCCGACAAGACCGTCCGGGTCCTCGCCCTGGCCGATGGCAAGGAGACCATGAAGTTCGAGAACCACAGCGACTGGACGCTTCGGACTGCATGGAATGTCGATGGGCGTCGACTCCTGAGCGGCAGCCGCGATCGGGCCCTCAAGCTGATCAATCCGGCCGACGGCCAGTTCATTGACGACATCAACAAGCTGCTCGAACCGGTCACCTCCATGGCCCGCCACCCCAAGGAGGACCTGGCCCTGTATGGCGGGGCCGATGGCGGGGTACGCCTCTACCGCATGAAGGAGAATCAGGAACGCACCGCCGGGAACAACGACGTCAACCTCGTCCGCGAGTTCGAACGCCAGCCCGGAGCCGTGCACAGCGTGGCCTTCAGTCCCGACGGATCCCGGATCGCGGTCGGTGGTGTCGGAGGCGAGGTCCGGCTGTACCAGACCGCCGATGGGGCCCGGGTCGGCACGCTGGGCGGACATGGCGGGGCGGTGTTCGCCCTGGGATTCACGCCGGATGGACAGCGGCTGCTGACGGGCGGGTTCGATGGGTTGATCCGCGTCTTCAACCCGGCAGACGGCTCCCTGACCGCGGTGTTCCTACCCGTTCCGCTGTCGTCGCCAACGCTCACTGCCGGCCGATGACCACCGCCACAAAAACAGCTTTGTCCTCCCTCGAGGGACTTCTCTAGCCTCTCGGACCGCATGTCCTCGCCGAAGTCCTCTCCATTCGATCTCGGATCCTGGGTCCAGACCCGTTCCAAGGAAGTCGACCATGCCCTGGATCGATTCCTGCCCAAGGCCACCGTCCGTCCCGGCACCATCCACAAGGCGATGCGCTACTCGCTGTTCGCCGGCGGAAAACGGATGCGGCCCGCGCTCGCGCTCGCCGCGGCCGAGGCCTGCGGCGGGGACTCCAAGGAGGCGATGCCGCTCGCCTGCGCGGTCGAGTGCATCCATACCTATTCGCTGATCCACGACGATCTCCCAGCGATGGACAACGACGACTTCCGTCGCGGGAAGCCGACCAACCACAAGGTCTTCGGCGAAGGCATCGCCGTGCTGGCCGGCGACGCCCTTCTCACCCAGGCCTTCGAGATCGCCGCCCAGGCCCGGTCCTGGCCGCGGTACTCCCACAGGGATCTGGCCCTCGAGATCGCTAAAGCGTCCGGCTCCCTGCAGCTCATCGCCGGCCAGGTGGCCGACCTGGAAGGCGAGGGCAAGAAGGTCTCCCTGGCACAGCTCCAGTACATCCACGAGCGGAAGACGAGCGCCCTCCTGTGCTGCTCGGTCCGGCTCGGAGGCATGAGCGCGAACTGCACCCCGGCACAGCTCCAGACGCTCACCGACTTCGGCTACAACGTCGGCCTCGCGTTCCAGGTGATCGACGACATCCTCGATGTCACGCAGTCGACCGAGACCCTCGGCAAGACGGCGGGCAAGGATGTCACGGCGCAGAAGGCGACCTATCCCCGACTGGTCGGACTGGAGAAGTCGAAGAAGATCGCGGCCTCCCTCACCGCCAAGGCCTTCGCCGCCCTCAAGCCCTTCCGCGGACGCGCCGTCGCCCTCGAGGCCCTCGCCAAGTATCTGCTCGAACGGGATCGGTGACGGTCGACCCCGGGAGAGACCCGGTCCCGTTCGTTCCCATCTCGATCCGACGGGTTGTCGTGCCTCACGGGAATGAGGGTCACCCAGAAGGGTGCATGCCCACCCAGGGACGGACTCCAATGGCCCGGAAGGCGGACCTGTCCACCTCTCGACCCTCCTGCCGTGACACAAAAAAGGCGCGACCGTTGCCGGTCGCGCCTTGATGAACCCGAAAAACCGGGGGGCAGGGCCAGGGCCTACTGCTTGATCTTCTCCTCGGCCGCCGCGAAGGCGTGCTCGAGGGCGACCAGATCCTCGCCGGGCTTGAGCTGGTCGAGGAGCTTCTGCTCCTCCTTGAGCTGCTCGGTGGAGTAGTTGGCCGCCTTGATCGACAGACCGATCCGACGATCGGCACGGTCGATCTTGATGACGCGTGCGGTGACCTCGTCACCGACCTTGAGGACGTTCTTGATCTTGTCGACACGGTCCTCGCTGACCTGGGAGATGTGCACCAGGCCGTCGATGTCGTGCTCGAGGCCGACGAACGCGCCGAAGCTGGCGAGCTTGGTGACCTTGCCCTTGACCAGATCCCCGACCTTGAAGAGGTCGTCGATCTTCTCCCAGGGATCCGTGCCGAGCTGCTTCATGCCCAGCGAGATCCGCTGGTTGGACTTGTCGACCTCCAGCACGGTGGCCTCCACGATGTCGCCCTTCTTCACGACCTCGCTCGGGTGGTTGATCTTGCGGGTCCAGGACATGTCCGAGACGTGGATCATGCCGTCGAGCCCCTCCTCCAGCTCGAGGAACGCCCCGTAGCTGGTGAGGTTGCGGATCGTTCCCTTCACCATGGTGCCCGGCGGGTACTTGGTGTGGGCGACGTCCCACGGGTTGGTCTCCAGCTGGCGGACGCCGAGGCTGATCTTCTGTTCCTCGCGGTTGATGCCGAGGACGACCGCCTCGATCTCCTGGCCGACCTTGAGGACGTCCGAGGGCTTGGCGATGCGCTTGGTCCACGAGAGCTCCGTGACGTGCACGAGACCCTCGACACCGGGCTCGAGCTCCACGAACGCGCCGTACGGCACGAGGTTGACCACCTTGCCCTTGACCTTCGCGCCGAGGGGGAACTTCGACTCGATGCTGTCCCAGGGATTGGCCTCCTTCTGCTTGAGACCGAGGGAGACGCGCTCCTTCTCGCGATTGATGTCGAGGATGACGACGTCGATCTCGGCGCCGACCTTGAGCATCTCGCTCGGGTGGGAGATGCGGCCCCAGGACATGTCGGTGATGTGGAGCAGACCGTCGAGGCCGTTGAGGTCGATGAACGCGCCGAAGTCGGTGATGTTCTTGACCACACCCTTGCGGATGTCCCCCGGAACGAGCTCCTGGAGGAGCACGGCGCGGCGGGCGCTGCGCTCGGCCTCGACCAGTTCACGACGGCTCAGCACGACGTTCTGGCGCTCCGGATTGAGCTTCACCACGCGGAACTCGTAGGTGTTGCCCACGTAGGCGGCGAGATTCTTCGGAGGGGTGACGTCGATCTGGGACGACGGGCAGAAGGCCTCGACCCCGATGTGGATGACGAGGCCGCCCTTGACGATGGACTTGACCTTGCCCTGGACGGTGCCGCCCTCGTTGCAGATGAGCTGGATGCGGTCCCAGTTCTGCTTGAACTCGGCCTTCTCCTTCGAGACGAGGATGTTGCCATCCTTGTCCTCGGCACGCTCGACGAGCACCTCGAACTGGTCGCCCACCTTGACGGTGGAGAAGTCGGAGAACTCGGAGCCATTGACGACGCCCTCGGACTTGCCGCCGACGTCGACGATGACTTCCTTGGATCGCACCTCGATGACGGTGCCCTTGACGATCTGGCCGGTCTGAAGCGGTTTCTCGAACTGCTTCAGCATCTCGGCGAACTGCTGTGTGGTGACTGCCATAAACTGCATCAATGAACGGACGACTGACACCGGACCCTACGGGACCGGAGATTAAACGGGAGTCGGGGGCAAGGACCTTGGGGAAACGCGGTCCAGCGTGAAGACTCCGTGCCCAACACTACCCTGTTGCGGGTGAGCAACGGAGGTGAGAGGTCAGGTTGCGCGTTTAACAATTTTTTCTCAGCCTAGAACGCCACCACACTCGTGATGGCAGGCGACGTGACGGTACGGGGGCCAAAGACATCAACGCAAGCCTCCCGATCGGTTTTGTCCCACTCTTCGCTCTTCGCTCCGTCGGTCCCCGACCCTATCTTGACCCCGGATGAGCAAACGGTTCTATCTCACCACCGCGATCGACTACGTGAACGGCGCCCCCCATCTCGGCCACGCCTACGAGAAAGTCATCGCCGACGTCATCGCCCGCGCCCGCCGATCGATGGGGGAGGAGGTCTTCTTCCTGACCGGTCTTGACGAACACGGCCAGAAGGTCGAGCAGGCCGCCGAGGCGGAGGGACGGGATCCGCAGACCTATTGCGACGCCCTTGCCGTGCAATGGAGAGAGTTCGTACAGAACCTCGGCATCTCCAACGACGATTTCATCCGCACCACCGACGCCCGACACAAGGCGGTCGTAACCGCGGTGCTCAACCGCCTCCACCAGGCCGGACATTTCTACAAGGCCGGCTACGAGGGCTGGTACTCCGTGAAGGAGGAGACGTTCCTCACCGACAAGGACCAGAACCCCGACGGCACCTGGGATCCCCGATGGGGTCAGGTGGTCCGACTCAAGGAGGAGAACTGGTACTTCCGGCTGAAGGAACATCAGGACTGGCTGCTTCAATACCTCGATGCCCATCCCGAGTTCATCCAGCCCGCGACCCGGCGGAACGAGATCCTGGGATTCCTCCGGAGCCAGCCGCTCGAAGACCTCTGCATCAGCCGTCCAAAGGCCCGGCTCAGCTGGGGCATCCCACTGCCCTTCGATCCGGACTACGTGAGCTATGTCTGGTTCGACGCCCTGATCAACTATCTGTCGGTGCCCGTATCCCGGGGCGACGCCGGGGCGATGGCTCCGGAACTGGGCCAGCCCGCGACCGACTTCGCGGCTTGGCCGGCGGACTTGCACATCATCGGGAAGGACATCGTCAAATTCCACGCCGTTTATTGGCCCATCATGCTCAAGGCCCTGGGCGCCCCGCTGCCCCGCACGCTGCTCGTCCACGGCTGGTGGCAGAAGGACGGACAGAAGCTGAGCAAGTCCACCGGCAACGTGGTCGATCCGGCCGCGGTGACCGGGGAGTGGGGACTCGATGCCTTCCGGTACTATCTGATCCGGGAGCTCGCGATCGGTCCCGACGGCAACTGGACCGACGAGGGGTTCCGCGCCCGGTACAATGCAGAACTCGCCAACGGTCCCGGCAACCTGCTGAACCGGGCGTTGAACATGCTCAACAAGTACCGGGGCGGCCAGGTGCCGGCAGCGTCCCGGGAGCTGGAGTCGGACACGGCCCAGGCGGTTGCCGCCGCGCGCTCCAGCCTCGAGGCGAGTGATCTCCAGGACGCCCTCGTCGCCATCTGGAACCTCGTGAATCGGGCCAACCTCTACGTCGAGCAGACGGCCCCGTTCCGGCTTGCCAAGGATCCGGCGCAGTCGGCACGTCTCGACGAGGTGCTCTACAACCTCGTGGAGATCTGTCGCATCCTGGCCGTGATGTTGAACCCGTTCGTGCCCGCGGCCTCCGCCAAGATCTGGGCCCAGCTAAATCTGCCAGCCGGTGAGCTCCCTTGGAGCCTCACTGCCTGGGGCGGGCTCCAGCCCGGACACCAGGTCGGTGCACCGCAACCGCTCTTCCCCAGGAAGGACCTCGCCCCGAAATGAGCGAGAGCCCCTTGACACCAGCGGCTCCGACCGCCGTTGCCCCGATCCACCGGATGGGCGACCGCGTCACGCTCGAGATCCACGACCTCGCCTTTGGCGGCGAAGGCGTGGGTCGACTGGGCGAGTTCGTCGTGTTCGTCCCGTTCGTCTGCCCCGGCGAACGCGTCGAGGTGAAGCTCACGGAGGTGAAGAAGACTTTCGCCCGGGCCAGCCTCGTCCGACTGCTCACGACCGCTCCGGAACGGGTCGAGCCCCGGTGCGAGCACTTCGGCGAATGCGGGGGCTGCCAGTACCAGCATCTCGACTACGCCGCGCAGCTGCGCTGGAAGCGAGAGCAGATCACCGACCTCTTCGAACGGGTGGGCGGCTTCGCCACACCACCGATCCGCGAGGTGATTCCCTGCCCCCAGCCCTACGGCTACCGGAATCGCATCCTGGTTCGGAGCCAGTGGAATGGTCCGGCGCGGAAGCTCAACCTGGGGTATGTCCGGTCCGACTGCGGCCTGGTGTGCGACATCCACTCCTGTGCCATCGCGGAACCTGCGCTGAACGAGGCGCTGCAGCACTGGCGTCGGAACCCGCCCCCTAAGGGCGGCATCAAGACCGTGCTCCGACTCCCCGCCGAGGGCTGGACGGTTCCCGAGCACAGCTTCTTCCAGAACAACTTCTTCGTCCTGCCCGCCCTGCTCGACGCCGTGCGGGCGCGTCTCCGGGATGCGGGCATCCGACACCTGATCGATGCCTACTGCGGGGTCGGCTACTTCAGTCTGTCGCTGGCCGACGCGGTCGATTCCTTCCTCGGCGTCGAGCTCGACGCCCCGGCCGTGAAGGCCGCCCGCAAAAACCAGGTCCGCCGCGGCATCACCAACGGCGAATATGTCTCGGGCGACACCGACGCCCTGCTGCCGTCCCTGCTTCGAAAACTCGACGCCCAGAAGACCGCGGCGCTGCTGGACCCGCCCCGGGTGGGGTGTCGTCCCCCGTCGCTTCACGTGCTGCGCGAGACGCATCCGGCCCAGATCCTCTACGTGAGCTGCCATCCGGCCACGCTGGCCCGGGATCTGAAACTGCTGTGTGAGGACGGCCGCTACCGGCTGGTGGACGTCCAGCCCGTGGACCTCTTCCCCCAGACACAGCACGTCGAGTGTGTCGCCGACCTGCGCGCCGCGTAGGACACCGCATCCACCGCGACTCCGCGTGCAGACCACCAAGGTAGGGCTGTGCTCCGTCGCGGCCCCATCTGGATCCACCGCGTGTGCCGGACGTGTGAACGCGGTCGGGGTCGTCTGCAGCGTCAGCCCAACCCGTCCGAACCCACGAGTTCGCCCCGCCCTCGTGAGAAAGCTGGGGATGCAACGGAGTGCGGTCCCTACCTCGGGTGGGCGCTCCCGCGCCCAGTGAAGCAGGGCACTGCATCACCCACCCATGGACGCCTTTAGCTTCCGTTCAGGAGCGCCCCGACGCCTCTCTCCCCTTCTCTCCCGTTCTCCCCCGCGCCTCCGCGCCTCCGCGTCCCCGTGTGAGTCCCTTTCCCCGCACCGGCGCTGGTCACAGGAATCCGGCCCGTGACACACTCCGCGGATGATCCGATGGTTCCTGGGTTGCGCCGTGGTTCTCTGCGTTGGGGTGCTGGGCTTGGCGAAGGATGCCCCCGACTGGCTCGTCGACCCCTCACCCTTCAAGGCCCGCATCACCTCCCGTGAGGACGGACGGGAGCTCGTGCTCGAGAACGGACTCATCCGGAGAGTTCTGGTCCTCGGACCCAATGCCGCGACAGTCGAGTTCTCGTTGGTCACCACCGGTGAGTCCTGGCTGCGGGCCGTCAAACCCGAGGCTGTCGTCGAGATCGACGGGAAACGCTTTGAGGTCGGTGGATTCCACGGCCAACCCAACACGGCCTTCCTCCAGACCGCCTGGCTGCGGTCGATGACGTCGGCCCCCAATGCGTTCCGCTACGTCGGCCATCAGGTCGGCACTCCTGTCGAACGGATGCCCTGGAAACGGGTCCGGCACCACGCCCCGAACCTTCAGTGGCCTCCGACCGGGGTCTCGCTTCGACTCGACTTCGCCGCACCGAGCGGCGCGGCGGAGGGAGTCCGGATCTCCGTCCACTACGAGCTCTACGACGGCCTGCCCTGCTACGGGAAATGGATCTCGGTATCGAACGCCGGTCCCCGAGCGATCCGGATCGGACGGTACGCAAGCGACCTGCTGGCCGCGGTGGAGCGGGTCTCGGAAGTGGATGAACTGAGCAGCGAGGGTCGGACCCCGCCCAACCTGCATGTCGAGACCGACATGTCCTTTGGCGGCATGATGGCCTCCGGGGCGAACCGACGGAGTTTCCGGTGGCTGGAGGATCCGGAATTCCGGACGCAGGTGAACTACGAGCGGCGCACGCCCTGCCTGCTGGAGGTCGGACCCGACCTCGGGCCCGGACAGGAGATTGGACCGGGACAGGTCTTCGACTCGTTCCGCGGGTGGGTGATCGCCCAGGACTCTACGGACCGCGAGCGGTGCGGCCTCGCGGTGCGGCGCTTCTACCGGACGCTCGCCCCTTGGACGACCGAGAACCCGCTGATGCTGCACCTGGTCTCGTCAGACCCGAAGGCGGTCACCAATGCGATCGAACAGTGCGCCGCCGTCGGATTCGAGATGGTGATCCTCAGCTTCGGCAGCGGCTTCAACATGGAGGACGAGCGCCCGGAGGTCCTCGAGAAGGCTCGTGCCTGGTCCTCCCATGCGAAGAAGCATGGCATCGAGATCGGCAGCTATTCGCTGCTGGCCTCGCGCTCAGTCGGTCCGGCTGACGACGTCGTGATGCCCGAGGGGCTGAAACCCGTGTTCGGCAATTCCCCCTGCCTCTGCAGCCGCTGGGGCACCAACTATTTCCGACGCCTCCACGAGTTCCACAGATCCAGCGGGTTCACCCTGCTGGAAAATGACGGCTCCTATCCGGGCGACCCCTGCGCCTCAACCCGTCATCCCGCCCACCAAGGCCTCGAGGACTCCCGCTGGAACCAATGGCGGGAGATCGCGGACTTCTACCGGTGGTGTCGAGGCGAGGGCATCTATCTGAACGTGCCGGACCACTACTTCCTGTCGGGCTCCACGAAGACCGGCATCGGCTATCGGGAGGACAACTGGTCACTGCCCCGGGGGCAGCAGGTCCTCCACACGCGACAGAACATCTGGGACGGCACCTGGCAGAAGCTCCCGAGCATGGGCTGGATGTTCGTTCCGTTGACCCAGTACCACGGCGGCGGGGCGGCAGCGACGATCGAACCCCTCGACGAACATCTGGACCATTACGAGCGAATTCTTGCGAGCAACCTGGGTCTCGGCGTCCAGGCCTGCTATCGCGGACCGCGGCTGTTCGACACCGACCGGACCCGGGAGGCGGTGACCCGCTGGGTGCGCTGGTACAAGGATCACCGGGAGGTACTCGAGTCGGACCTGCTCCACGGCCGCCGCGCGGATGGACGCGATGTGGACTGGATGCTCCACGTGAATCCCCTGGGCCGCAAGAAGGGCATGCTGGTGGCGTTCAATCCCCTCGAAGAGTCCATGACCCGCACCCTCCGCGTCCCGCTGCACTACACCGGCCTCAAGGATCGAGCCCGCGTGACCGATGTGAATGGCAGGGTCCGGACTCTGAAACTCGGGCCCGACTCCACGGCAGAGATCACCGTGACTGTCCCTGCAGGAGGAATGAGCTGGATGCTCTTCGAGTCACCCCGAGGGGCTCGATGAGGCCCCGTGATGCAGGGCACTGCATCAACCCCATTCCAGAGACGTGGATCACTGCCACGGTAGGGCTGTGCTCCGTCACGGCCCCATCTCGATCCGCTGCGGGTGGTGAACCCGTGAACGGAGACAGGATCCGCTGAGGCGTCAGAGAAGCCCAGCTGGACCCGCCGATTCGCCCGACCCTCGCGGGGAAGATGGGGACCTGTGGGACCAAGTTGCTACCTCGGGTGGGCACTACCGTGCCCAGTGATGCAGGGCACTGCATCACCCACCCAGGGAAGCGCCTCGATAGATCTCTTCCCTTCCGTTTTTCCCCTTCCGCTCTTTCTCCGTGCCTCCGCGTCGCCGCGTGAGTCCCCGTCCCGTGGGGCGTGACCCCGCCATTCTCAACTTCCCTCCGCCCCCGGTCTGACGTCCACTCTCCCGGTCCACCTGCCTCCACCTGCCGCCATCGCCATGACCCGTCCCATCCATTCCCTCGTCGTCACCCTCGCCTCCGTGATCCTTTCCGGAACCCTCCTCGGACATTCTGCTGTCGAACCCGTGCCGCGGGGCGAGGAGTGGTGGAAGCAACGGCAGCAGACCTTGAACCAGCGCGCGGCCGACGCCGGGGAGAAGGCAGAGATCCTGTTCATCGGCGACTCCATCACCCAGGGCTGGGAAAACGAGGGTAAGGAGGTCTGGGCCCGCCACTTCGCGCCCCGCAACGCTGTGAACCTCGGCATCGGCGGCGACCGCACCCAGCATGTCCTCTGGCGTCTTGAGAACGGGAACCTGAAGGGTGTGAAGCCCAAGGCGGCCGTGGTGATGATCGGCACCAACAACTCCAACGGCGAGGACAACACCGTGTCTCAGATCGCCGAGGGGGTCTCGGCCATCGTGGCCCGTCTGCGTCAGGCCCTGCCCGACACCAAGGTGCTCCTGGTCGGGATCTTCCCCCGGGGCGAATCCCCGAACCACCAGCGCGGCAAGGTGCTCCAGGTGAACCAAGTCCTCTCGCGGCTCGCCGACGGGAAGTCCGTGTTCTGGATCGATTTCGGATCAAAATACGTCGATGCCCATGGGTTGATCCCGCGCGACCTCATGCCGGATTACCTGCACCTCTCCCCGGCTGCCTATCAGATTTGGGCTGACGAACTTGAGGCCCCGCTGGTCCGGATCGCGGGAGTCACCCCGCTCGGAACCTCCGCCGCTCCAACATCGTCCGCCAAGGCTGCAGAGGGTCTGACCGGCAAATGGAAGTTCACGACGCCTGGACCCGACGGCCAGCCGGTCACCTTTCCGTTGGAGCTGACGCAGTCGGGCAACCGCATCACCGGACGCTTCTCACGGGGCGGCGACCAGTGGCTCCAGATCGAGAACGGGAAGGTCGAGGGCAACGAGTTCTCCTGGACCGTGAAGCGGGATCGTCCAGATGGGCAGTCCATGGTCTACCAGATGTCGGGCAAGGTGGCGGGCGGGGAACTTGCCGGCAGTGCGAAGACCTCGATGGATGGCAACGACATCACCACCTCCTGGACCGCCCGCCGCGAATGACCGCATGCCGTCGGATCCACGTCCCCACTTGAGCGCCTCACGGACGGCAGGTAGCGTGATTGCCCGAGACCCCAGCCGTTCTCACCCCGCCCCAACAGTCCCATGAGCCATTCCCGACTCCTCGAACTCCGCAACCGGACCCTTGCCGTGATCATGGGCGGAGGGCAGGGCACGCGACTGTTCCCGCTGACCCGGGATCGCGCCAAGCCGGCCGTGCCCCTGGCGGGCAAGTACCGGCTGGTCGACATCCCCATCTCGAACTGCATCAACTCGGGAATCATGCGGATGTATCTGCTGACGCAGTTCAACTCCGCCTCCCTGCACCGCCACATCTCGCAGAGCTACAAGTTCGACCACTTCGGCTCGGGCTTCGTTGAGATCCTCGCCGCGGAGCAGACCTTCTCCTCCGCCTCGTGGTACCAAGGCACCGCCGACGCGGTCCGCAAGAACCTGACCCACCTCCAGAACACGGACTTTGACTACGCCCTCATCCTGTCGGGCGACCAGCTGTACCGGATGGACTTCCGGCGGATCCTCGAGCGTCATGCCGACACGGCGGCCGACATGACCATCGCCACGATCCCGGTGACCGCCCGGGACGCCTCCGCCCTCGGGATCATGCAGACCAACGGCGAGGGTCGGATCACGCGCTTCGTCGAGAAGCCGAAGGATCCCGCCGTACTGGACTCGCTGCGCATCGACCCAACCAGCCATGCCAAGCTGGGTCTCCCCTCGGGCGGGGACCTCTTCCTCGCCTCGATGGGCATCTACGTCTTCAACCGGACGGTCCTCTTCGAGCTGCTGAACAACAATCTGACCGATTTCGGCAAGCACATCATCCCGGGCGCCATCGAGTCCCGACGCGTCTTCTCCCATGTCTACCAGGGCTACTGGGAGGACATCGGAACGATCCGGAGCTTCTTCGAGGCCAGCCTCGACCAGGCCTCCCAGAACCCGAAGTTCAACTTCTTCGATCCCCCGGTCTACACCCGCCCCCGCTTCCTGCCGGCCAGCCGGATCAACGGCGCTGCCCTCGACCGCGCGGTGATCTCGGATGGCTGCATCATCAGCAACGCCCGGATCCAGAACAGCGTCATCGGCATCCGCTCAGTCCTCGAAGAGGGAGCGTTCCTGTCGAATGTCGTGATGATGGGGTCCGACTACTACGACTCGCCGTCAAAAAGGTCGCGTCCTGAGAACCTCGACATCCCGCTGGGCATCGGACGCGGCACCCGGATCGAGAACGCCATCGTCGACAAGAACGTGCGGATCGGCGAGGGCTGCATCCTGGCGCCCGCCGGCAAACCCTCCGAGGTCGACCATCCGTTGTACTACATCCGGGAGGGCATCCTGGTGATCCCCAAGGGCACCACGATCCCGAACAACACGGTGATCTGAACCGGCCGACGCCGGAACCGCGCCCGCCCTCCGGAACCAGGACCCGAGGCTTGAGAGTGATGCTGGGGGCCCTTCTCAACGCCGCCGCCATTGCCGTCGGAGCCTCGCTGGGGTGGATCTGGCGCCAAGGACCCTCCCCGACCCTGCAGCATCGGCTGCGGATCGCGGCGACCCTCTCCACCCTGGCCATCGGCGGGCTGATGATCGCCAAGGTGTTCACCGTCGGCTCGGGCAACCGGCTGGGGCCCCTCGCGATCGCAGCGCTGTCCCTCAGCCTCGGCAACCTGACCGGGCGCCTGCTGGGCCTCCAACGGCGGCTGTCGGCTGCCCTGGAATGGTCCGGTCTTCCGCGCGGCACGTCGGCCAGCACCCCCCTGCCCTGGGCGGCGGTGGCGATGGTCTTCACGTTGAACCCGCTCGGGGTCGTCGGCGCGGTGGGTGATGGCGCCCTGAACCTCTGGCATCCACTCGCCCTGAAGGCGGTGCTCGACGCCCTCGCGGCGTGGGGATTCGTGGCCGCCGGGTCCAGGGGCGTGGCGTGGTCCGCCCTGCCGACCCTGGCCTTCACCGGGACGTGGAGTCTGGCAGCCGGGTTGCTCGCCCACCACGGACTCGGTCCATCGTCCCTGACCACCCTCCAGTTTCTGTGCGGGTTCCTGGTCCTGCTGCTGGTCCCAACCGTCTACGGCTGGCAGCGCGTCGCCCTCGCCAATTACCTACCGTCCCTGGTCCTCGCCCCCCTCATGACCCGGTTGTGGATGGGGTCTTGAGAAGAGTTCTTCGCTGTTTTCAGCGGGTTGCGAAGTCGATGAACACCGCAGGGCGATCGGGTCGGTCCTTGAGGGATCAAAGCCAGTAGCCGGTGGGATGCCTCCGGCATCAAGTCCCGCAAGGCCGTGGAGACGTAACCACCAAGAACAATAAGGACCCAAAAACGGCCACCGGCTCGTTCGCGAAATAGGCCAACCACCCGGACGAATCCACCAGGTTCATAGCGGGTCACCGTCGCGTTCGAAGGAGGTGTCGATTCCCTTCAGGTAACCCCGAAGATTCCGGACCTCACGCAGCGGGATGATTTCGATCCGATTCCGGAACGAAACCACTTTGGCTTTCTCACCGGATCGCAATCCCATTGCCTCCCGAATCCTCTGGGGAATGACGACCTCGAACTTGGGGGAGATGGTGACAGTTTCCATGCGTCATACGGTATCCCGATCGATCCCGCCGTCCATTCATGGCTCGAAAAATGGCTCGAAACTGACTGTGGGCCGAACGACTTCCCCCCACGGAGTTCGCCCGTGACCCGTTCCCGACGGCGGCCTAGTTTCAAAGTGTGACCCAAGTCCGTCGAACCCTTCTGGGAGTGCTCGCCTTGGCACCCGTTCTGGCACTGCTGTTGGGCCTGGCCTACGCCCAGCAATGCGCGCGGTTCACCCAGAGGGTCAACGCTGCCTTCGATCCCCAGGAGAAGGCCTTCCATGGCATTTTCCTGCCCTGGCCGGTCGGGCGACCCACCCTAGCCGGAGGACTGGAGCCGGAAACGGATCGTCGCATCCGATCCCTGCTGGACCTCGAGAACGTTGGAACCCTCCGCAGCAATGGCATGACGCTGATCCTCCATGCCTCGGATGGCACCTTCCTGGTCCACGCCGATTGAGTCCGGACCCGCGGCTCTCAACGCTCAACGCTCAACACCCCTCTCGCCTCTTGGGCCCTTGTCAACACAGGCTCCCGGGCCACTCTCGGCGCATCCTATGACGCTTCGCTCCCGCTGGCTTCTGCCCCTGCTGTCCACCGGCCTGAACCTCGTGCCGCTCCAGGCCGACGAAGGCATGTGGCTCTACTCGAACCCGCCCCGCAAACAGCTCGAGGAACGCCATGGGTTCAAGGTCACCGACGCATGGCTCGAACACCTGATGCAGTCGTCGGTCCGGTTCAATTCCGGCGGATCGGGCAGCTTCGTCAGCGAGGACGGACTCGTGTTGTCCAACCACCACGTCGGCGCCGACGCCATCCAGAAACTCAGCACGCCGGAGAAGGACTACATGCGGGATGGGTTCCATGCCCGCCGGGTCCAGGACGAGATCCGATGCGTGGACCTCGAACTCAACGTCCTGCAATCCATCGAAGACGTGACCGCCCGAGTGGCCGCAGCGGTTCCGAAGGATGCCTCCGCCGAGGCCGCAGCGCTGGCCCGACGCAAGGTCATCGCCGAGATCGAGAAGGAGTCCCAGGACCGCACCGGCCTGCGGTCGAACGTCATCACCCTGTTCCAGGGCGGCGCCTACCATCTCTACCGCTTCAAGCGCTACACCGACGTGCGACTCGTCTTTGCCCCCGAGAAGCAGGCGGCCTTCTTCGGTGGCGATCCCGACAACTTCGAGTTCCCCCGCTACGACCTCGATTTCTGCCTGATGCGCGTCTACGAGGATGGCAAACCCGCCAAGGTCCCCCACCATCTGACGTGGTCCAGGAACGGGACGAAGGAGGGCGACCTCACGTTCGTCTCCGGACATCCCGGACGGACAAGTCGGCTCCTGACCCAGGTGGAACTGGAATACCTGCGGGACGTCCAGTTCCCCGCCACGCTCGACCGGCTGAAGCGTCTCGAGGTGCTGCTGCAGTCATGGAGCGCCCGGAGTCCCGAGAACGCACGTCGGGCGGCCGACGAGCTCTTCGGGTTCCAGAATTCCCGGAAGGCCCGCGATGGCGGCATGGCCGGCCTGCTGGATCCGGTGCTCATGGGCCGGAAGGCCGAGGCTGAACGCCAGTTCCGCCAGCGGCTCCGCGAGAACGGATCGTTCCCGGACGCCGAAGCCGCCTACGACAGGATCGCCGACGCCCAGCGCGAGATCGGTCGCATCGCCCCCCGGTACCGGCTGATCGAGGGAGGCCAGGCCTTCAACTGCGACACCTTCGACATCGCCAAGACCCTCCTCCGGTCCGGGGACGAGCGATCCAAGCCCAACGGAGAGCGTCTGCCCGAGTTCTCCGAATCCCGGAAGCCGTCCCTTGAGATGGATCTCTTCTCCGACAAACCCATCCATGAGGACCTGGAGATCCTGAAGCTCGCCGAGTCGCTGACCTACCTCGCCAACGAGCTTGGGTTCAAGGACCCAACCGTCCAGACGATCCTGGGCGGGAAATCCCCGCAGGTCCGCGCCACGGAACTCGTCCTGGGCTCCCAGCTCCGCGACGTGGCCACCCGGAGGAAGCTCTACGAGGGCGGGGCCGATGCGGTCCGGGCCGCCAAGGATCCCCTGGTGGAACTCGCGCGTCAGATCGACCTGGAGGCCCGGGATCTGCGCAAGCGGATCGAGGCCCAGGGTGAGCTCAAGCAGCAGGCACAGGCCGCGATCGCCAAGGCCCGCTTCGCACTGGATGGGGCCAACTCCTATCCCGACGCCACCTTCACCCTCCGGCTCGCCTACGGAACGGTCCAGGGCTACACCGAGTCTGGCAAACCGGTCGCGCCGTTCACCACGTTCGCCGGACTCTACGAGCGCAACGCGCTGATGAAGAACCAGGCGCCATTCGACCTTCCGCAGCGCTGGTTCAAGAGGAAGTCCGCCCTGGACCTCAGGACCCCGTACAACTTCGTGAACACGGCCGACATCATCGGCGGCAATTCCGGGAGCCCGGTCGTGAACCGGGACGGCGAACTCGTTGGACTCATCTTCGACGGGAACATCCAGTCGCTGGTCCTCGACTTCGCCTACGACGACGTCATGGCCCGCGCCCTCAGCGTCGACAGCCGTGCGATCCTGGAGGCCCTGGAAAAGGTCTACGGCGCCCGGGAGATTGTCCGGGAGCTGCAGTCCGGGAAGCGTCCGACCCGCGGACAGCTCTGATCAGCGCGATTCGTAGCCCTGCCAGACCCACATGAGAGTGTCGGCCAGGGTCTGCTCGTAGATCTTGGATTCGCAGTGCCCCGAGGCCCTGCTGAACACATACCGGTACGGGTACCCCTTCGCCTTCAGGGCGGCCGCGGTGCGTTCCCCTGCCATGACCCAATTGCGGTGGCTCTCCTCGGGGTTCTTCGCGCCGTTGTCGTTCTCCGACACGTGCGTGAAGATCCGGAGCGGTTTCCTATCGGTGGTCTCGATCAGGCGCTTGGACGAGTGATACTCCCAGGCGCCAAACGGGAACATGGCCTCCTCGGGTGCGTCGTCGTCCTGCTGGTCGACGAACGTCCCGGAGTAGGCGATGACGCGACGGAAGAGGTCGGGTCGGAACCACGCCATGGACAGCGCCGCCGCACCACCGGAACTGCATCCCATCACGGCACGACCCTCGGGATCACGGGTCAGCGCAAACTTCGGGTACGCCGCCCGGATCTCCGGGTTCTGGGCCACCGCGGGGAGCACCTCACCCTCGATGAACCGGGCCAGTCGGTCCGACATCGTGTCGTATTCCAACCCGCGCTGGCTGTTCTTGCTGTCGCTGCCCCCGTTCTCCACCGCCACGACGACGAACGCCGGAAGGCGGCGGACGGACTCGGGACCCGCGGTCAGGTTGTCGAGCGCGTTCCGGATCAGCGGGAGAGGGCCGGGGCCGTCGTGGACGATCAACACAGGGGCCGGGGTTCCGTCCCGGTAGGCTGCCGGGATGTAGACGAAGATCCGACGCTCCTTCCGCACGGGCTTTTTCGCCGGCTCCAGTGTGGAGTCGTCCCCGCGGAAAATCCGGCTCTGGGCGAGGGGCATCGAGAACTCGAACTGCCGGCCCTTGGGTCTGCCCTGGTCGGTCAACGCCGGATCGATCTGGTACTCCGGACCGACGACGTGATGTCCACCCGTTGGGGCCGTCGATGGCTCGGCGGCCGCAGCGGTTGCCAGAAGACCCGCGGCCACCACGACTCCACACCCGAGGGTCCAGGCGGTTCCAATCCATCCACGGCGACAGGCAGTCCAGATCATGGGATCGATGTCGCCGTCCCGGGACTCCGGAAACAAGCCTCAACTGAAGGACGGGACGGTCTTCGATCGACGAGGCGACGCCGATCAGCGGACGACTTCGAGTCGGGCACGGAGGGCCGTCCAGTATTCGGAGCACCGATGCCGCAAAACGGCGAGATCCGGGGCGTCAACCTCACCCGCCTGCCGGCTCCGCTGACAGGACTCCAGCAGGGACGCCATCGCCTCCTGTTCGATATCCGCAGGAATGACATCGCCTGAGAACCGATTGCTCCACTCGGTCCGGGAGATCCAATCGCCCGGGATCAGGGTGGCGAGGGGTTGCTCGTCGATCGACCGGTTGACCATCCGCGCGAACAGCCGGAAGTACCGCCTCCACCGCCACGGGACGGGAGCCACCGGGTTGGCACCCCCCTTCTCCGCCGCGGCGGCGTATCGACGCCAGTCATCCTGCAGCGCCTGGGTTCTGAGGTGCTGCAGGGATTTCCATGAATTCGCACGATGCAGCCGGTAGCCCCACAGGATGTCCGCAACGAACACCGGCTCCACGTGGGGCAGGCACCGCATCACAAAACCCCGATCCTCGGCAAAAACCGATTCCGGATGAAATCCTCCCGCTCGGTCGAACACATCTCGGGAAAAGACAAAATTGCTCGACGACACCGGCAGGTGACAGGCCAACAACCCGAACCCCACGGTGGGAAAACCGGCGCAGGCCGCAAACATCCGGGCCTGGTCCCGGGAAAATGATTCCGCCTCGGCAGCATCCTCGGAGTTGAAAACCCGACCACCGCTGAAGGCAAAGAAGGGGGCACCAGAATTCCTCAATGCCAGGATTCTCGAGAGCCGATTGGGGGCGTAGCGATCGTCGGAATTCAGGATCGCCACCAGATCGGTCTCAACCCGATCGACCATCGAGTTCAGGGTCCGCGCAACCCCTCGGTTGGACTGCCGATCGAACCGGCACTCCACGGTGGAGACGCGGTCCAACGCCGCCCGGATCACTTCGGCCGAGCCGTCGGTCGAGCCATCGTCCACCACATGCAGCCGGACTCCCGGATGATCCTGGGCCACAACCGAGGCAATGGCCTCTGCGACATAGTCCGCATGGTTGTAGCAGGGGATCAGGACGGTGATGGGACCTCCGGGACATCCCTCTCCGTCCAGCAATCGGTTGCAGGAACCACCCCGTGCATCCCGCGTGTCCGTGGATTCCACGGGTTCAGGGAACCAGCCGGTTCCCACAGCGGCAAGATCCTGCATCGCCTCCGGATAAAAGACCGGGGCAACGCAGGATCTTTTTTCGTACAGAGTCGCTCCGAATCTCCTGATCCGATGCGGGTTTTGAGCGTTGACGGACGTGTGGATGCACTGGCACCAATCCTGCAGATGGGTGGTGTCGACACAACATCACTAAAATGAAGAACAACAACACATCGCAGGGCGAGCAGCCCGTGGTCGTCAACCCGGCCCGGCGTCGCTTCATCTCGCGCCTGTCCAGGACCGCCACCGCGGCCGTGCCGCTCGCCATGGTCGCCACCATGGGACTGCCCAAGGCCCAGGCTTACTGAACGAGGCTGCCATGCACTGCAGCACTCCCAAACCGGCGCGCGGGATTCGCGGACCTGCGAATCCTGCGCGCCGGCGTTTCGTCGCCCGGCTTTTGAAAACCGCCACCGCGGCCGTGCCGCTGGCGATGATGGCCTCCGTCGGACTTCCAAAGGTCCAGGCGGGCTACTGATCCGGAACACGGAGACCTTGGGGACGAGGCCGTGGATACCCCGTGACACCGAAGTCCCTCCACCCGTCGGTCGTCTCGACACTGTCGTCGATCCTGGCGAACCCGGAGCGGTGCCCGGCTCTCTTCGAATCGGTGGAGGACTGGCACGAGCTGCTGTCCCTGGCCCACCGATGGTGTGTGTCGCCCGTCCTGTGGGTGCGGGTCCGCAACTCGACCGCAGCCGCCACGATTCCCAAGCCAGTCCTCGACCGGCTTCAGCACGATTACCATCAGAACTTCCGCAGGAACCACGCCCTGAGGGAACAGCTGCTGGCGCTGGCACAACGGCTCCAGGCCAACGGAGTGTCACCCGTCGTCCTGAAGGGGGGCATCCATCTGCTGGCTCCCCCGTCCGGAAACCCCGGACTGCGCGTCATGGGGGACGTCGACCTTCTGCTGCCCCGCGAGGAGGCCCTCGCCTGCGAGGCCTATCTCAGGGACTGGGGCTGGGAGGTGACCCCCGACGGAGAGACGCGCGAGGAGGACCATCACCTGTCCCGACGACACCGGCCCGGACAGGAACTTCTGATCGAGATTCATACCCGTCCGTTCTACGACGCGACCGACCGAATCACCGCGGAGTTCCTCCGTGACAGTGGTTCCCTGCCTCCGGCGTGCGGGGGACTGCGGATTCCAAGTCTGCATCATCGGATGCTGCACAATGCGCTCCACGCCTTCTCGGACTTCGTCATGGCGCACCGGGCGATCCAGTTCATGACCTTCCCGGACCAGGTGGTCCCCTTCGTGGATCTGAGGCAACTCCTCGACTACGCGGACCTCGTCCGAATCGGCGGCGACGGGATCGATTGGAAACGACTGGCGGCCGATGCTGAAGAGGTCGGAGGCCTGCGTCGGCTCCACCAATGGGGATTCCTGGCGAACCGCCTCATGGACACCCGGATCCCATCCGTGGCGGCACGCCGTTGTGCGATTCCCAGCGAATTGCGCACTCCCACGGGACTGCCACGTCATCTAATCCGGGTGGGTCTTGAGGCCGTGGGGCTCTGGGAACCCGTTGATCGATGGCGTCGGAAGTGACCGCAGGTCCAGGCGCGGAACCCGAGGGCGGTCGAACCTGCGCACCACACCGGCGACTCCCCGGTCGGCTCCATCCCGATGCGACGATGTCGCCCGTCCGACCGGATCTGAACGCCGGACAGCGTCACCCTTAACCCAGGTCCTGCAGCCATCGGAACGCGGCATCGACCTCACCATCACCCACGGAGAGCCGGATGTGGGTCGCATCGGCCAGCGCCTCCACGACATGACCTGCGGACTGGTCCGTTCGGGGCGAGAAATTCCGCAGCTGGGCGGTGAGTGCGGACTCCCACGAACCACGTTGGAGAACCTCGGTGTCCAGCCCCGGTCCGGGTCGCCTGCGGAGGTGGAGGACCCAGCGGACCGGATGTCGTTCCCCGACCGGGACGAAGCCGCCGGAGCGTCTTGGAAACAGCAGGGACTTCTCCCCGTCGAGGCACGCCTCGAAGGTCCCCTGCGGCCAACCCGTCCGGGCTTGGCTGTCATGGGCGGCAATCACTCGTCGTTTGACCGGTCTTGGGCATGGCGAGGCCATGCCGTCGGCCGGATCAATCCAGACCAGGTCATCTCCCAGGACGGGCAGGCCGGATTCCAGGGCCCGAAGGGATAGGGTGGACTTGCCGGACCACGGTTCACCGCAGAGCAGGACCACTCCTCCGCGCAGCAGGATCGACGCGCCATGCACCAGGGTCAGGCGCGCCCGGACCGCCAGCAGATCACTGACACTCAACACGAGCCACGCCCACAGGTCCTCCGGGCCCGCGAAGGTCTTGTCCTCCGAGCGATCAGCGGCGTGGACCCGGACCGTTTTGTTATCCAGCAGCACGAGATCGCGATGACCCGGAAGGGGAACATCCCAGGTCGGCGTCAGTCCGGTGAAGTCCATGATCCGCTGCAACAGGTCGGGATCACCGGACGTGACCCGGACGCTGGCCCCGCCCCAGGCGAACACCCCATCCCGAGGGGTGCCGGCAGGATGGACTCCGCCGACGAGATCCCGGATCGCGGTCCAATGGGCATGACAGGACTGGGCCGGTTCCTCGGCCGACGCTGCCGCCATCGAGGGGGGCAGGCCACCGCCTGAGATCAGCCGTCGGATCGAGGCATTCTCGAACCCGGACGGCAGATCCGGGGTGCCGGGCGCCGGGCTTGCGGGTTGGAGCATCGCGGGAGGAAACAGGGTGCCGATGGGTTCCCCGGATCCGAGACGACACGCCCTCGCGAAGACGGGAAAAAGGCGGGGCCAGTTCCCAGGCGTCGGAGCCAGACGGTTCTCCGTGGGGCGGCAGGCCCAGTCCGAGAACCCCTCGAACAGCAGTCGGAGTTCGGTGCGCTGACGGTCCCGGTGGTTCCGATAGGTGTTGGTGGAATGCACCCGGTACCGCAGCAGGGGCTCCGGATGGAACCGGGGTTCGACATGGCGGAGGGCCTGCAACAGGAAGTCCCAGTCCTGGGACAGGGGCAGGTTCTCACGGAACCGGACCCCCTTCTCGAACAGGGCCCGATCGAAGAGAAAATTGCTCGAGGAGATCGCGAAATTCCCGCGCAGGAGCGAGAAGCCGACGGTCGGGAGGGTGAGTCCGCCCCGGAACATCCCCGGATAGAACTCGCGCCAGGCCTCCTCGTCCGAGATCCCCTCGCCGAACAAGAACTCCACGGCCGAGAACCCGAAATGGTGCCCGGTCTCAGGAACCTCCCGCAGCATCCGCTCCAAGCGGGTCGGCACCAGCAGGTCATCCGAGTTCAGGATCGCCACCCACTCCGCCCGGACTCCCGTGATGAGTTCGTTCAGCGTGGCGGAACAACCCCGGTTCCCTCGGGTGCGGAACTCACATCGCATCCCGGCAGGCGCCTCGGACAGGACGCGCTCGATCGCCGCGGGAGATCTATCCGTGGATCCATCGTCCAGGACGTGCAGTTCGAGATCGCCATGGGTCTGGGCGAACACCGACCGGAGGGTCTCGCCGATAAAGCGGGCGTGGTTGAACGAGGGAACCACCACCGCAATGCGCCGGGAGCGACGTCTCGGGACTGAATCCTCGGCTCCACTCATCCGGCGGAGTGCGTTCCTCGAGGTTCAACCACGAGGAATCCGGCCCCGACCAACTCCTCGATGAACCGGACCACGTGCTCCTCATGGGTCTCACGGGGTGTCTCCGGTCGGGCTTCGACCATCATCTCCACCCACTCGGCTGGCTCGGGGATCTCCTCGACCGTGTCCCAGAGCAGGGCTCCCACCTCGTTGAGCAGACGGAATTCGAGGCTGGTGAGATGCATGAGGACGATCTCGTCCCCGACGCGTTCGAAATCGATCCCCGAGGCCTTCGCAACCCGCACCGGAAGCCGTCTGCCCGACGGATCACCGGCCGGGAACTGATCCCTCCGGATTCCCCCCGGACTTTCCGATCCCTCAGCGGCCTCACCCATGCGCTTGATGCTCCACATTCCACCCGGATGGACCATCCCGAAAACCGCGTTTCCCGTGACCCGTCCCAGGCAAACCCTCACGACCCTCCACAGGATCACGAGAAGTATTTTCCTTCCATGAACTCTGGGGCACTCTGACGGAGTCTCTCACGGACCTCTCCGGATCCGTCCGGACCCGGGGGAGGCCCATTTCCGACCATGCCCATCCCCACCGTTTCCCCCGAAGCCGTCGCCTCCGTCGCCCAACAGCTCGACGCCCATCTCCTCGAGATCATCCAGTGGCACTTCAGTCCCGAGACCGGATGCCCCTTCTGGCTGGACTGGGCCGCCAAGAACTGGGACCCGCGCAAGGAGATCCGCTCCTTCGCCGACATCGGGAAGTTCCCGCACTTCCAGGACGAGTTCCTCCGGGACCTGCAGCCGGAGTCCTGGGTGCCGGCCGCCTTCAAGGGCAAGCCGTTCAACATCTTCGAGACCGGCGGCACCACGGGCATGCCCAAGCAGCGGATAGGGTGGAACGACTACAAGGTCGATTACTCGGAATTCAGCGACAAGATCTCGGACGAGCATTTCCCGCGCGGAGGGGCCTGGCTGATGATGGGCCCGACCGGTCCGCGCCGGCTGCGCCTGGCCATCGAGCACCTGGCGAACGTCCGGGGCAGCTCCTGCTACTTCATCGATCTCGACCCGCGCTTCGTGAAGAAGGTCATCTCGGCCAAGCAGTTCGACGTGGCCAAGCAATACATGGCCCACGTGGTCGACCAGGCCGCCACGATCCTCAAGCACCGCAAGGTCAGCGGCCTGTTCACGACCCCGAAGCTCCTCGAGGCCCTCGCCGAGCAGGTGAACCTCTGGGACGCCGGCATCCGCGGAGTCTTCTGCGGCGGGACGTCCATGAAGCCCCAGGAGGTGCGCTTCCTGGTGGAGGAGCTGCTCGAGGGCCGCATCGGCTTCTATCCGACCTACGGCAACACTCTCATGGGTCTCGCCGCGAGCGTGCCGCTCCAGCCCGAGGACAACTTCAGCGTCACCTACTACGCCCCCCAGCCGCGGGCGGTCCTGCGGGTCGTGAAGCCCAATTCCACCCATGAGCTCGTGGCCTACGGGGAATTCGGCCGGGTCGAGCTCACCACCCTCACGAAGGAGTTCTTCATGCCGCGCTTCCTGGAGCGCGATGAGGCCATCCGCCGCGCCCCGCGTCCGCCCTACGCCTGGGATGGCGTGGGCGATGTCCGACCCTTCGGTGCGATGGAGAAGAACATCGTCGAGGGCGTCTACTGACGCCCTCTCACCAGGCCGGGAAACCTCATTCCTGGAACCGGGCCGCGAACTTCGGTGACTGCCGGAGGAATCGGATCGGGTTCTGGTAGATGACCCGGTCGATCGCCTCGGGAGCCCATCCACGTCGGCGCATCTCCAGGGCCGTCCGGGGGATGGCCAACGGGACGCTCTCACCCCAGTCGCACGCGGAGTTCATCCAGAGCCGGTCGTGCCCGTGGACATCGAGGATGTCCACCGCCCGGGCCGGGGTGCACTTGCTGATCGGATACAGGGTCATGCCCGCCCAATGTCCGCACTCGAGGACCATCTTCACGGTGTGTTCCTCGACATGATCGATGAGCACCCGCTCCGGACGGATGCGCGGCTCGTTCTTCAGGACTTCCAGGATGAGCCGGGTTCCCTTGGACTTGTCCTCGAGGTGCGGGGTGTGGACGAGGACCAGCTGGTCCTTCCGGGCCGCGAGATCGACATGCTTCTCGAGGATGCGGAGCTCGTTGCGGGAGTTCTTGTTGAGTCCGATCTCACCAATGCCCAGCACGGTGGGCTTGTCGAGGAACTCCGGGATCACGGCGAGGACATCCTCGGCGAGGGCGAGATCCTCGGACTCTTTGGGGTTGAGGCACAGCCAGCAGAAGTGGGGCAGGCCGTATTTTGCCGCCCGGGCCGGCTCGTACTCGGTCAGCTGGCGGAAGTAATCGCGGAATCCCTCGACCGAGCCTCGGTCGAACCCTGCCCAGAACGCGGGCTCGCAGACAGCCGCACACCCGGCGGTGACCATGTCCTGGTAGTCGTCGGTGGTCCGGCTGACCATGTGTCCGTGGGGTTCGATGTAGCGCATAGCGTGTCCACATGGACGGCGCTGGGAGGCTGGCCGTCAACTCCGGGGAACACGGGAGGGCGAGGGTGGCCTCCCCCACAAGAAAAACGGCCGGGTAGAGGCCCGGCCGCCATGATGAGGAACAACGGAGGATCCAACCGTCTCAGTCCGCCTGGTTCGCCGGGCGTTTGCTCGGCTTGCCCCCCTGGGGCCCGCCTTCTCCGCCACGACCGCCGCCGGGGCGCTGCTTGCCACCGCCAGGACCGCCGGGGCCGCCGGGGCCACGACCGCGCCGCTCTTCCTGCATCTTCTCATACTTCGCGAATTGGTCGGGGGTCAGGATGCCCTTGATCTTGGCCGTGGTGGCGGCACGGATCTCGCCCATCTTCGCCCGACGCTGCTCGGGGGTCAGATCGGCGTTCTGGCGCAGCGCACGCTGCTGATCCATCTGGTCCTTGAGGATTTCGCGAATCTTCGCCGCCTGCTCCTCGGAGGCACCGATCTCCTGCAGCCAGGCATCGCGCTGAGGACGGCCGACATCGCCGCGCTTGCCACCGCCACCCGTTCCTCCACCGGGAGGAGGGGTCGGTTTGTCGCCGTCCGCCCCGAGTGCGACGGGCAGGGCGAGGGTGGCCACGAGGGTGAGCACGGAGAGGAAACGCGATGTGAGGTTCTTCATAGATTCATCGGGGCAGACGTCGGCTCCCGGGCCATGGTTACAAGGGAACTTTTCAGGGTGTCGAGGCCTTCGGGGGATGCGACCGCGTCATCAAGAATTCCATCGGCCCAAACCGTCTTCGAAGGCTATGTTCCTCCCGTGCACCGCAGCACCCAACGACCGGTCCGCCCCAGGGAAGTTCGAGGGTTCACTCTCCTCGAACTGCTCGTGGTGATCGCGATCATCGCCGTGCTGGTCGCGGTGCTGCTACCGGCCCTCGGCAAGGCCAAGAGCCAGGCGAAGAAGGTGAACGAGATCTCGTCGGCCCGTCAGCTGATGCTGGGCTGGACCCTCTACGCTCAGGACCACCAGGAACGCGTCCTCAAGGGATACAAGCACTTCCAACCCGGTGAGCCCCTGCCCATCGACCGGTCCGGCAACCCGGTCCCCCACCCGATCAACAGCCGCTATCCGTGGCGCCTCGCGCCGTGGCTGGGGAAGAACTTCGGGGTCATGTACGCCAACGAGAACGCGCCCCTTCTCCGTCAGTTCGAGTCGATGCCCGACCCCTTCATCGCCACCTACGCGGCCAGCGTCTTCCCCTCGCTGGGCATCAACGCCACGTTCGTGGGAGGGGATGACCTGGAATTGCCACCCGTGCCCCGCGCCTTCGAGCAGTTCGGGGAGTTCTGCGCCCTGCGCACCTCCGACGCCAGGCGACCCGACAACCTCCTCGTGTTCTCATCGGCCCGGGGCCCGTTCGAGGGCAAGGTCGTGAACGGCTTCTACCAGGTGAAATCACCCTACTTCATGGCCCGCCGATGGTCGCAGGACTTCAATCCTGCCGACGGACCCGAGGCATGGGGGCATGTCCATCCCCGGTTCTCTGGACGCGCCGTCACGGGCATGCTCGACGGACACGTCGAGGCCATGAACCACCGCGAACTGCAGGACATGCAGCACTGGTCCAACCAGGCCGACCGGCCGGATTGGTCGCTGCAACGGGTCCGATGATCCCCGGGTGAGGATTGGGGTCTCCGGAAGCTTCCGGTATCCCCCCGACCTTCCGCCAAAGGCTCTCAGGTCGGCACTACGGCCTCAGCTCAGCTTCAGTCCGGCTTGTGGACCGAGTGGCACTTCTTGCAGTCCACCGCCGCCTTCCAGTTCACCAGGGCTCCGGGGGCGTTGTTCGCCAACTCCACGGCCGCCTCATGAAGCGCGGTCGTCTTCTGGTTCCAGCTCGCGAGGTCGCCCTTGACCGGCTTGTTCAGGGCCAACTGCTCGGTCAGATAGGCCATGCGCATCTTGTCGGCCTGCGTCCCCTTGTCCTGGCTCAGCCGGGCCGCGATGGAACCCTTGCCCTCGAACCCTTCCTCCATCACCTGCTCGGAACTGAGCTTGGGCTTCGAGGACGTGGTGGAACAGCCGGCGAGGAGACCGAGACCAACAGCGGCCACGATCAAGGCCATTTTAGGAGTGGCGTGAGATTTCATGGAAGCATAGCCTCTCTCCAAGTTCCCCGTAATCAGGTCGCAGATCCAGCCCGGAAACCGGAAAACCGTGCCCTCATGGGACGTCATTACATCCATTTTACGTGGTCGTTCCTCCCGGATTCCGATCCGGAGCGACACGCTTGTCGCGCATGAACCCGTCGGCGAACCACGCGGGAAACGAGTCGTTGCGCGACGCCTACGCCCGGCTCAACGGCTGTACACCCGGGTCTTTCGAACGCCGGATGTTTGTCCGCTGCGTCTCCACGGGGTATCGGCCTCTCGCCTTCCTGCTGATCCGACTGGTGCCGGACTGGTTCAGCCTGGACCTGGAGGTGCTCGAGGACATCGGACGTTCCACCCGGCTGGATGAGGTCCGGGAGCTGTGCGGTGACTTCAAGGTGGGGGTCCGACACCGCCCCAGCTTCATCCGGGACACCCTGGGGCTCCGGACCTCCGGGCGACGGGTCTTCGCGATCGCCCAGCAGATCCTCGGGCAGCGACCGTCCTCCTGAGCGGAACGCCCTGCCGCGACCTTAGGTCCAGTGGACCCGTTCTCCCCGGGTTGGGATCCCGGATCCGGCCACCAGCTTCTCCTGGGGGTTCCGGAAGCGGATGCCGGCGAAGTCCATGTAGTGGTCGAAGACCTCCGTGTTCTCGACAAAGCCCCGGAAGCGCTCTGCCTGGGGACCCAGGGCATGGATCGGGACATGGTCCGACGTGTGGGCCGTGCTGGTGAAGCTCACGCCCAGATGGTTCGCCAGGACCTGCCCCAGGGCTGCGAGATCCGAATTCAGTCCATCGAACAGGCTGTACCCCTTCTTCTGGACAAAGGGTGTCAGGGCATCGACCCGGCGGCTGGACGGCGCGTAGCCCGTCGACTCCTTGAGGATCGCGATGCGATCGGAGGTTGTCTCGGCGAGCTTCAGCCGGTTGAGGATCTCTCCAAACGATTGCCGCATCGCGGAGACGTTGCGGAAGACCCTGGAGCTCTGCTCGTAACGGTCCCCGAGACCGTTCAATCCAGGATTGCCGGTGGCATGGTCGCTGGTCATCACCAGCAGGGTATCGGGATGTTCCTTCTGGAACTCCAGGCAGACGTCCAGCGCCTCGTCGAACCCGATCATCTCGAGGATCGCCGCCGCGGCGTCGTTGTTGTGGCACCCGTGGTCCACGCGTCCACCCTCGACCTGCAGGACGAAGCGGTCCGAGGCGGCGAGATGTCTCAACGCCGCACGGGTCATTGCAGCCAGGGACGGTACGGGATCCAGTCGGGTCAACCCGCCTTTCTGGTCGACAACGTACGGAATGTGGCTGGAGGAGAAGACCCCCAGCCATCGCCCGTCCCTGGGGGCCGAGGCGAGATCGGCCGGGGATTGGAGAACGGAAAATCCTGCCTTGCGGAAGTCCGCCAACAGGTCGCGCTGATCCTTTCGCTCCTTCGCCAGGAAGAACTTCCGGCCACCACCCAGGGCCACATCGACCCTCCGATCCAGATACTGCACGGCGATGTCCTCGGCATCGTCGCGGTTCTTGACCGACACGATGAAGCCCGACGGGGTCGCATGGGTGATCTCGGTGGTGGTCACGAGGCCCCGCTTCCAGCCGGCTTCGCCCAAGAGTTCATAGAGCGTCAGGAGGGGACGGCCCCGGCTGTCCTGGTTCACCTTGCCGTTGGGGATCCGCACCCCGGAACCCCAGGCTGAGGCGGAGGCCGAGGAATCGGTGACGAGTGAATTCTGGGACCGCACATCCATGGTGCCGACCTGGAGATCCGGACGCCGCAGCAGCTCGAACCACGTCAGACGTCGTCCGCGATGGATCTGCGAGTGGTGGTCCGCACAGGCCAGGATCCCGGACCCCATGCCATCGGCCACGAGATGGATCACACGACGCGGCGCCCCGGGTGCCGGGACGTAGGCCGGCACGGTGGGACCGGGGCCTTGGGCCGGAGCGGAGGCGGCTCCGCCCGAGGAATGGGCGCAACCGGCGCCGACCAAGGGCGCCGCAAGAAGGGACTGGAGGAAGTGACGACGACGATTATCCATGTCGGATGGCTGAAACACCTAACGGGTTGGCCGAGGCTGTCATTCGAAGATGTTGGGAAAAACGTGAAAAGCCGGTGACGCCTCCCAAATCGGTCCACGGATACCAGAGGGCGGTGGGGCGTCAGACCCTGCTTGGGACTTGCCATCCAGTGGCCATCGCGAGAAGGACTGGCTTGTTGAATCCCAGCCGATGGATCCTTCTCGCCGTTGTCGTCCTCGTCGACGTCCTCCTGGTCGTCGTCTGGCAGCACCGTCTCGAGCGTCGCTTCGACGATCTCATCCAGACCGCCGCCCGGCGCTACGGGGTGGATCCATCCCTAGTGAAGGCGGTGGTCTGGCAGGAAAGCCGGTTCGATCCCGATGCCAGGGGAACCGTCGGAGAACTCGGCCTCATGCAGGTGACCGAGAACGCCGCACTGGAATGGGTCTCGGCGGAGAGGGTGAAGGGGTTCCACAAGGACCATCTTCTCAACCCCCGCACCAACACCCTGGCCGGGACCTACTACCTGGGAAAGATGATCCGAAGATACGCCCAGACGGACGATCCCCTGCCGTTCGCACTGGCCGACTACAACGCAGGCCGCGGGAATGTGCTGAGGTGGATGACCGGGGGGGCGAGGACGAACGGTCAGGCCTTCACCCAAGCGATCGGATTCCCGTCGACCCAGGCCTACGTCGGCTCCGTCACCACGCGATTCCGTAAATACCGGTCCGAGACACGGCCTTGAGGGAAGCGACCGGCCCCAATGGACCGGCAGCCCGACCCAAACTCATCCAGCCCGGGGGCGCTGGCGTGTGATCTGGATGGCCACGAGCATTAGGATCACATTGCAGGCGGCCATGATCTGGGCGACCTCGCGGAAGGCGACCAGCGGGGGTGAGGCCAGGAAGTGGCCGCGGAGAGCCACAAGCAGCCCGATGAACAGAAGGGCCACACCCAGGGCCCATGGGACGATGCCGAACCGTTCCTGTGCGAGGAGGTTGCTCACCAGCACGTTGGCCACGGCGTAGGCCAGCATCGCCCAGGCGCACCACGGCACGAGGTCCGCGGCAGCCCACCGTTCGGGCGACCGGAAGAAGAGAATCTGCAGGGGAAGCCTGGGGAAGAGCGTGAAGAAGCCCACGCAGACCGACCCGACCCCGAGGGTTCCCAGCATCGCCAGCGTGAGGGCATTGCTCTGTGAGCCACTTTCGGCGCTTCGCACGATCTTGGGAAACATCACCATCGCCAGCGGCACCGTGATCTGGGTCATGGCAAACCCGATCATGGCCGCCGGGAGATATCGTTCGCCGAGGAGGAACTCCTGGGCCCGATCCGCGGGGATGATGGCCTTCAGGAAGACGCTGTCGAAATTGACGAGGGCCAGCATCGCCCCGGCACCCATGGTGAAGGGCAGGACGCGTCCCAGCCACAAACCCCACCGGAATCCCGAGCCGGGATGGAGCCAGAGTCTTCGGCTTCCCCACGCGGCGAGCACCGTGGACGCCGCCATGGCCAGAAATGCGGCGGTCATCGCCCCGACGGCTCCCGAGTGCAGACCCAGAACGGCCAGGCACATTCCGGCGAATCGCAGAAGCCCGTCGAGAATGCTGACCCAGCCCAGGGTGCCAAAGTCCTCCAAGCCCTGGAGGGCTCCACGGAGCACCGGGATGACGAGCCAGAGCAAGGCCACCCCGAGCGTGGGCCAGATCACGCGGCCGTCACCGAGCTTGAGATGCGCGTTGATCGAATCAAACGACAGGGCCGCCGCCACGACCATCCCCAGCCAGAGCACGAAGACGGCCACCAGAACCTGACGGATCGTCGAGGATAGCTCCCGGAGTCGAACCTCATCCAGCGCCGCCGCGGTCTGGCGGGCAAAGGCGTTCTGCAGTCCGGCACTCGGAATCCCCAGCAACAGAAACAGCCGCAGCATCGCGAAGAAGATCTCGTACTGCGACGTCGCCATCTGGCCCGCGACCGTGTGGACCGCGGTCATGAAGGCCCCACCAAACACGGTGGAGAACGACAACCATGCACTCTGCCGCAGAAAGCTGCCTCGGGTGGAGTCTTTCACTGGCCGTTGAATAATGTCTCCCACCGGAACCGGCGAGCAGAACCATCCGAAGCCGGACCGCGCGGGGTCGGCACACCGACGGCGGGTGGAGGCCGCAGGACCCGCAGCCTCCACCCCCCATGCCCGGCTCAAAGGGACGCGAGCGGTTCCTCGGGACCCACCTTGTGGATCGTGCCGATGATCTCCGATCGAAGTTCCGTGCCATCAGCCGCCGTGATCGAATAGCGGACGCTGTACTGGTCCGCCTCGGTCATCCCCGGGATCTCTAGGAACAGGGTCCGCTTGTCGGCTGCCAACCGGGCCGACTTCACCTCGAGCCGATCATGCGCCTGCTTGGCGGGATCCTTCACCGACAGCTCCGGTGAGCCATAGCCGCCGCTGTACCGGTAGTTCCAGACCTCCACGGCGTAGCTGGACGCATCCTGGGCGGTTTCCGCGTCCAGATCGGCGCTGAACCGGATCCGGATGCCGTTCTTAGCGACATGCGATTGGACCGGCATTTGGACCGGCTTGCCCGTGTGGCGGACGCGGTAGAACCCACCGTCCCGGGTCGCGGCATTCTGCCAGCCCTTGAGGCCGCACAGATACAGCTGTCCATCCTGATCGCTGAAACGTCCGCGCATGATACCGCTGGAGAACTTCAGACCGAACGGAACCATGCTGGCCTGGACCGTGTCGCCCACCTTGTCCATGAGCACCGCGTAGAGCAGGCACTTGCCATAGCTCATGAACAGCGGAGCCCCCTTCCAGGGTCCCCATCGGTCGCTCGTGACATAGACCTGGCCCCCGCTGGAATTGTCCCAGCGCATCGGGAGCCAGCAGATGGGTTCGTCATAGGAGGTCGGGATCGGCATCTCGCCGTCCCATCCCCTGAGCTTGTTCGCAGCCCGGGCAGTCGGGTCGCTGGGGTTCACCTTGATCTCCCGGCCATCCGGGTATTTCAGGGTCAACTCCCGCTGCGCCGCGGGAACCATCCCAAGGAAGGAGCCGGGGCGCACGAGGTTGAGCTTCGAAGACGGCATCCAGTGACCCTGGTTGTCCCCCACCAGCACCGTGTCGTCCGGCCCGACCGTCATGCCGTTCGGCGCCCGGAGACCCGTCGCGAAGACTTCGAGCTTCTTCCCGTCGGGTGACACCTTGAGGATGGTTCCCTGGTGGGGCGACGTGACGCTCGGTTCCCAGGGAGCCCCCTTGGCGTAGTAGAAGTTCCCCTTCGAATCCGTGTGCAGGTCCAAGACGAACTCGTGGTAGTTGGGAGTCACCACACTGTCGTTGTTGAAGTTCTCGTAGAAGTCGGCCTCGCCGTCCCCGTTGAGATCCTTCAGCCGCGTGATCTGGTCCCGACCCGCCACGTAGATGTCCCCCTTCACCACCTTCAACCCCAGCGGCTGGAAGAGCCCGGAGGCGTATCGCTTCCAGGTGAGCTTCTTCAGCGTCGCGTCGATGCCCGAGACGATCCACACGTCCCCGTGGAAGGTGCAGATCGCGGCACGTCCTCCCGGCAGGAAATCAAAGCCCCCGAGGAACATGCTGACCTGGAACGGATTTGGGAACGGCTCCATGATCGTGTCGACCGCGTAGGGGCCCGACTCGGAACCCAGCCTGCCTTCGGTCACCAGCGTCTCGGTCCAGAGCAGCGCGCCCCCACGGGTCAGCGTCTTTGGCGAACCGGCGTTCGCGAAACCCGAAAGGGCACCCGAGGTCGACAGGGCGACCGTGAGGGGCTGGTTCGCCGCCACCCGGTCGAGATGAAGCACGAGGTCGCCATTCGGGAGGAGCTTCAGGCTTCCGGAGGTCTTGGATCCCCCCTGCCACCCCACGGAAAGCGGAGTCCCGTCCTTCTGGTTGAACAGCCCCCTCCCTTCGGGAAGCTTGATGGCAGGAGCCACCGAAGAGATGCCGCTCGCCAGCAGCACCGACACCGACTTCGCCGGGCTTCCGAACTCCAGGGTCCGGGTGAACACCGGGGTCGCCCCCTCCGTGACGTTCGGGGTCTCCAGGACCGGGACACCCCCGACCGTGTAGCTGAGGACCACCTGGTCGCCGTTCACGTAGAGTCCCGAGTAGTGGGCCCAATCCTTCGGCAGCGGCCCCTGGGGATTCGCCCGGGGATCCGACAAGGCCTCCTTGGGACCCGACCACCCCGGCTCATTGGCCGTGGTGAAGGCCAGGGTTCCCTTAATGGACGGCGGCGGCGGCCACTCGATCTTGGTCAGCGTATTGCCGAACTCGAGGAACTCGCCCGTCCACGCCGCGGCCAGCCGCAGTGTGTCGAGGTCGTAGACCACATAGGATTTCTTCGAGGGACCGAGGGTGATGGCGACGCCCTTCATGGCGGCCGCCTTGTCCTTGGCCAGCATGACGGTCCCGGACCAGAACGGTCCGCGCATCGGCTGGCCCGAACCTTGGGCGAGCGCTGTGAGGGATCCGACGAGGAGACCGGCCGCGAGGCCGAATCCGAGGCGGGGGAATTGAGATAGATTCACGGGATTGAGATGTCAGTCGTGGAAACGTGAAGGGATTGAGGATGACCCTTTATCAAACGCCCGACAAGACACGGGATCTCACCACGGTTACCGATCTCACGCACTGGTCGCTCCCGCGCCCCGTAATGCAGGGCACTGCATCACCCACCCATGGATGCCGGAGGCATCCCATCAGGATCCACCCTTCGCCCATATCCCTTTCTCCGTTCCTCCCCCGCGCCTCCGCGTCACCGCGTGAGTCCCCTTCTTCGCAAACCCCAGGGGTGAATCTCCGTCGACCCAGAGACCCCACCCCCGGCTTGCCAATGGCAGTCCGTTGCCGAGAGTCGATCCCATGAGGATGTTCCCCAGGGTGCTGGTTCTGGTGCTGACCGCCTTACCCGAGGCCGTCCATGCCCAGGGGACCAGCCAGGCCCGCCTGCTGCTCGAGGCCGTCACCGTCCGTCCCGGAACCACCCTCGAGGCCGCCGTGGAACTCGTTCCTCCGACCGGATGGCACACCTACTGGCGGAATCCCGGCGAGACCGGCCAGGCCACCAAGGTCGACTGGAACCTCCCCGACGGCATCGCCGCCGGCGAAATCCGCTGGCCAGCCCCCGAACGCCTCACGGAAGCCGACATCACCACCTACGTGTATGAAGGAAAGGTCCTCCTCCCGATCACACTGAGGATCGCGGACTCCGTCCCGTCGGGAACCCTGACCCTTCAGGCCAAGGTCTCCTGGCTCGAGTGCAAGACCGAGTGCCTGCCCGGACGTGCCACCGTCAAGGCCACCCTCCAGATCGGCGCCGAAACCAAGGCCTCGGAATCAGCCGCCCTGATCCGGGCAGCGATCGAGTCGCTGCCACGTCCGGGTGCCCCCGGACAGGCCTCGGCCCACTGGGGCGATCCCGCCAAAGGCGACACCCGAGTCCTACGGATCAAGCCCGCCACTCCTGGAGCCTCCGACTTCTTTCCGTATCCCGATGAGACGTTCGAGTGGACCTGGAAATCCGGCGGAAGTTCCGGTGTCGTGGATTTTTCCGTGGCCAAGGTCGACAACGCGTGGCCGAAGGAGATCCGGGGCCTTCTTGTGACGCCCCGGGCTGGAGCGACTCCCGAAGGAGTCGAGGTCACCCTTCCCATCACGGACACAGCTCCCACGGCTCCGACAACGGGGACAGTCACGACACCACCGTCCCCCACCCCGGCCGATGCCCCTCCAGTGGCCAAGGGCCTGTGGGCGATGCTCGGGCTGGCGTTTATCGGGGGACTCATCCTGAACATCATGCCCTGCGTGCTCCCGGTGATCGCACTGAAGATCCTCGGTTTTGTCCGTCAAAGCGGGGAAAACCCGGCACGGGTCCGGCAGCTCGGGTTCATCTACACGGCAGGGGTGCTGTCCTCCTTCGCGGTGCTGGCCGGACTGGTCATCGCCGTCCAGTCCGCCGGCCGCACCGCCAGCTGGGGCATGCAGTTCCAGAACCCGATCTTCCTCGTGGGCATCACCACGCTGGTCACGCTGGTCGCGTTGAACCTGTTCGGGGTGTTCGAGATCAGCCTTCACTCCAGTGCCCTTGGTGCCGCCAGCCAGCTGGCCTCCAAGGAGGGGGCCTCCGGGGCATTCTTCAACGGGGTGTTCACCACGGTCCTCGCCACCCCCTGCACCGCTCCATTCCTCGGCACGGCACTCGGCTTTGCCTTCGGCGAGAAACCCTCCGTCCTCCTCGCCATCTTCCTCACGGCAGGACTCGGTCTCGCCACGCCCTATCTGATGTTGTCCCTCCAGCCGGCCTGGCTGAGGTACCTGCCCAAGCCCGGCAACTGGATGATCACGTTCAAAGTCCTGATGGGCTTTCCGATGATCGCCACCGCGGTCTGGCTATTGTCGCAGGCGGCCGACCAGTTCGGTGAATCCGGGGTCTTTCTCGAGGGACTCTTCCTCGTGTGCGTGGCCTTCGCGGCCTGGGTGTTCGGACAATGGATCCAGACCGGCACCGGGAACCGGGGGTGGTCCTGGACCCTGATCCTGATCGCCCTGGGCGTGGGCTACTTTGGGATTCTCGATAACCAGCTGCACTGGCGGGCCCCCCAGATCGCCAGGCCCACGGCCTCCACCCCGGGTGACCTGACGTTGCCCCGATCCACGAAGGAGGCGATTGCCTGGGCCCGATGGTCCCCCGATGCGGTCACCCATGCACGTGCGGAGGGACGGCCCGTGCTGGTCGACTTCACCGCCAAGTGGTGCCTGACCTGTCGGGTCAACGAGGCCACCGCCATCGATGTCCCGTCGGTCCGTGAACAACTCGCCGCCCTCGACGTCGTGTCCCTGCGCGGCGACTACACCCGGGAAGACCCGGCGATCACCGAGGAGCTACGACGGTTCCAGAGGGCCGGGGTGCCGCTGGTGCTGGTCTATCCGAAGAACCCCAGCCTCCCTCCCCGGGTGCTGCCCAACACCCTGACGCGCGGCATCGTCGAGGAAGCCCTCCAGTGGGCCGCAAAGTAGCCGGGGTCAGCGGCCCGCAAAGGTCTCGGCCACCGCGACGGCCTTCCGCATCGCAAGCGACTTGTTGACGGTCTCCTCGAACTCCGCGGCCGGAGTCGAATCATTCACCCAGCCACCGCCGGCCTGGACGTAGGCCTTGCCATCCTTGACCAGGGCGGTGCGGATCGTGATGCAGTGGTCGGCATTGCCGTTGAACCCGAAGTAGCCGACGCATCCGCCGTAGGGTCCACGGGTGGTCCCTTCGAGCTCCGAGATCAGCTGCATCGCGCGGATCTTCGGCGCCCCGCTGAGGGTTCCGGCCGGGAAGGTGGTGCGCATGAGGTCGAACGCGCTGTGCTTCGGGTCGAGGGTGCCGTTCACCTGCGACACGATGTGCATCACGTGGCTGTAGCGCTCGATCATCATCAGGTCCTTCACCTGGACGGAGCCGTAGGTGCAGACCCGGCCGATGTCGTTGCGGGCCAGGTCCACGAGCATGACGTGCTCGGCGCGCTCCTTGGGATCCGCGAGCAGCTCCTCCGCGAGGGCGGCATCCTCGGCCTCGGTCCGACCACGACGCCGGGTGCCGGCGATCGGACGGATCTCGACCTCGCGGTCCACACACCGGACGTGGAGCTCGGGCGAGGCGCCCACGAGGGCCATGCCCTCGAGTTCCAGCAGGAACATGTAGGGCGAGGGATTCACGGTCCGGACCGCCCGGTAGATGTCGAGGGGAGTGGACTTCACCGGGGCGCTGAAGCGCTGGGACCCGACAACCTGGATGATGTCGCCCGCCTTGATGAACTTCTGGGCGGTGAGGACGTTCGCCTCGAACTGCTCGCGGGCCGTGTTGGACTGGAACGGCGCGGGAGCGGTCTCCGCGGGCAGTTCCACCGGCTGGGTCTCGAGCGGCTGACGCAGCCGCTCGACGAGGCGGTCGATCTCTGCAACGGCATCCTTGTAGGCCTCCTCGACGGATTTGCCCGGCTCCAGGACGGCGTTGACGAGCACGGTGAGGGTCTGGGCGACGCGATCGAAGATCAGAAGTTCGTCGGCGATGACCAGGTACAGGGTCGGTGTCTGAAGCTCATCGTGTTTCGGACGCGGGACAATGGGTTCGACATCGTGAATGAACTCGTAGCCGATGAACCCAACGGCCCCGCCGGTGAACCGGGGGAGTCCAGGCAGGTCGACCGGGCGGAAGCCCTTCATGACCTGTTCCACGACCTTGAGTCCGTCGGTGACGGTTCCCGGGGCGCCGGAGTGGGACACCTCGTGACGCTGGACGAGGCGGCGATTCTCCCAGACCTCCACCCAGTTGCCCTGCTGACGGATGACGGAGCGCGGGTTGCAGCCGACGAACGAATAACGGCCGAGATGCTCACCACCCTCAACCGATTCAAACAGGAACGACTCCCCGTGGCCGCGGAGCTTCCAGTAGGCCGACAATGGGGTCTCGAAGTCCGCGAGGAGACGTCGGGTGACAGGAATCAGGTTGCCCCGTTCCGCCAACTTCTGGAATTCACCGAGCAAAGGGATGTCCATAACCAAACCGAGACCGGAACCTAGCCGGGTGTCCGCCCGTGTGGCGAGTGGGGAAACCGGAACAGGGCCAGGCCACGCGACCTGCCACCTCAATCCGTCCGGGGATCGAAGGCATCCCTGAGGCCATCCCCTAGAAAATTGAGTGCCAGAAGCGTCAGTCCGAGGACGAGGCCCGGACAGGCGATCAGCCACCAGAGAACCCGGATCGGATTGATCTGGGAGGCGCCCTCCGCCAGCAGGGTTCCCAGACTGGCGGCGGGGGGCTGGATGCCGAGGCCCAGATAGCTCAGGAAGCTCTCGTAGAGGATGATCGCGGGGACCGTGAGCGTCAGATAGACGATCACGATGCCCACCACGTTGGGCAGGATGTGACGAAAGAGGATCCGGAGATGGCCGGCCCCAAGGCTCTGGCTCGCCAGCACGAACGGACGCGATCTCAGGGCGAGGACCTGACCCCTGACGATGCGCGCCATGGTCAACCACGACACGGCGCCAAGCCCCACGAACAGAAACAGCATGCGGGCCATCGGGATGAACCCGGGTGCCACCGCCCCCAGCCAGCGCTTCACCAGACCCTCGAGGGTCGTGATCAGAACGATCACGAAGACGATGCTCGGCAGGGCATAGAGCACGTCCACGATACGCATCATCAGCCCATCGAGCCGTCGACCCACGTAGCCCGCCACCATGCCCCAGCAGACGCCGATGACGAGGCTGACCGCGGCACCCACGGCACCCACCAGCAACGAGACCCGGGTCCCGGCAAACACCCGGGTGAAGAGATCGCGTCCATGGACATCGGTCCCGAACCAGTGCTGCCCCCCCGGAGGAGAGAACTGCGCGTCGGAACCATGCAGGGCGTCGTGGGGACTGATCAGGGGCACGACCCAGGCGGCAACGACGATCAGCGCGAGGAAGAATGCCGAGGCCATCGCGGGGCGATTCTTCCGGAGCCGCATCCAGGCCCTCTGGTTGGGGGAGGCGGTCATTCGTAGCGGACCCTGGGGTCGAGCAGGCCGTAGGCGAGGTCGACCAGCAGGTTCAAGACGAGCAGGAGGATGGCGTAGAGGAGGACGAGTCCGACCACCATGGTGTAGTCGCGGCTCAGGGAGGAATTCACCATGAACACCCCGATGCCCGGGATCTGGAAGATGTTCTCCACGACGAACGACCCCGTGAGGAGATCGGCCAGCATGGGTCCGCTGTAGGAGATGACCGGCATCACGGCCGTGGGAAAGGCGTGTCGCAGGAGGACGCGCAGTTCGCTGGCCCCCTTCGCCCGGGCGGTGCGGATGTATTCGCTCTGCAGCGACTGGGTCATGCCCTCGCGCATCAACCGAGCGACGCGTCCCCCAAAGAACAGCCCCAGCGCCGCCATCGGCAGCACAGCCTGGAGCGGTGCACCCCAGAGACCCACGGGAAACCACCCGAGCTGGAGTCCGAAGACCAGGATGAGCACCGGGCCCAGGACGAAACTTGGAACACAGATCACCACCAACGCGAGCAGGCTTCCGATCCAATCCCCCCAGCTGCCGCGTTGGACTGCCGTGTAGAACCCGATGGGAATCCCGAATCCCATGGCGAATCCGAACGCCAGGATCCCAAGGGTCAGGGAGACGGGCAGACCCTGCCGGATGATGTCGGCGACGGTATGGTTCCGGTACTTGAGGGAGAGGCCCAGGTCGCCGACCAGCAATCCACCCGGAGCCCGATGCCAGCGTCCGTCGGAACCCGTCTCCCACTTCAGCCCCAGGAACCTCAAGTACTGGGATCCCAGGGATTCATCGAGGTGGTACTTCTCGGCCAAGGCGCGTTCGACCGCGGGGGAGGCGGGCTTCCGTTCCCGGTCGAAGGGTCCGCCCGGAGCCACCCGCACGAGGAAGAAGGCGAGGGTCACGATCACCCAGACCAAAGGCACGAGGAAGGCGAGCCGACGGAGGAAGTAGCGCATGGGATCGGCTCAGCGTTTCAGGAACATCGCCGAGACCGGATGCTCGTCGGTGAGGTTGGGGTGGATGCCTCCGACGCGATTCGGATCGTAGGAATAAAGGCCGGTGTAGGTGAAGACGGGCAGGATCGGAACCTCATCACGACACAGCAGCGTCTCCGCCTCCTGCAGCAGGGCCACACGGGCCGCGGGCTCCGACGTGCCTGCGGCCTGTTCGAGGAGCGCATCATAGCGGGCGTTCTTCCATCCCGTCCGATTGTTGCCGCTGTCCGCGAGGAAGCAGTCGAGGAACGTGGTGGGGTCCTGGTAGTCCCCCACCCAGGATCCGCGGATGACGTCGTAGTTGAGGCGGGACATCTCGGAGAGGTAGGTCTTCCACTCGACAGGTCGGAGTTCCATCTGGATGCCGAGGTGTTCCTGGAGCATCGCCTGGAACTCGACGGCGATCTTCTCGTGGGTCCGGGATCCACCGCCTCCCCCGGCGTTGAACATGTAGGTGAAGGTCGGGAATCCGCGACCCTCCGGATAGCCGGCCTCGGCCAGGAGGCGTTTGGCCTCGGCGACGTTGGCCGCGAAGGCCGCCGCCCGGTCGGCGGCATTGGTGGCGACACAGAGGTTCTGACCCAGGCCCGGAGGCGGCGAATACCCGCCCGTGCCCGGCGGGGTGATGGCGCTCGTGGGCCGTTCCCCTAGCTTGGTGATGCGGTCCACGATCCGCCATTTGTCGAGGACCAGGCTCATGGCACGGCGCACCCGGACATTGTCGAACGGCTTGCGGGTGACGTTGAACCGCATGAAGTAGGTCCCGAGGTAGCTGAACGTGTGGAAGTCGGGCCGCTTCAGCAGGACGTCATTGAGCTCCAGCGGGATCAGGTTCTTCTCGATGAGCACATCCACCTCGCCGGTGAGGTAAAGGTTGAGCGCGGTGCTCGGGGAATCGCTGGAGAGGAAGTCAACCACCCGGGGACGGACGCTCGCCGCATCCCAGTAGCGGGGGTTCTTGCGGACCCGGACGCGGTTGTTCGGAAGCCAGGCGACGAGCTCGAAGGCGCCACTGCAGGGGAGTGGTTCGGCCCGGACCCACTGATCACCAAGGCGTTCGACCGTCCACCGCGGCACGACGGCCATGATGCGCATGGCGCAGAGGTCGACGAAGAATGAGGTTGGGTTGACCAACTCGACTTCCATCGTCAGGGGATCCAGGGCGCGGATTCCGAGGGACGCGAGGTTGGTGGACGTCCCGATGACCAGTTCCTTGCCGCCCTTCACGTAGAAGAAGAAGCCACTGTAGTCGGCAGCCGTCGAGGGATCGACGGCGTGACGCCAGGACCAGACGAAATCCTCGGCCCGGATCGGTTCGCCGGTCGAAAAGGCGGCGTTGGTCCGGAGGTGAAACGTGTAGCGGCGGCCGTCGGGGGAGACGTCCCACCGTTCCGCGAGTCCAGGAATCCCGCGTCCGGAGACAGGGTCGAACCGGGTCAGGCCTTCGAAGAGGGCCCCGGAGACGCGTCCATCCGCCTGACCGGTGAGCACATGCGGATCCAGGGTCTCGATCTCGGGTCCGTTGAGGACGACCAGATCAGCCCGGGGCATGGGACGGCAGCCCATGAGGGTCAGGACCCCTGACACCAGGGCGACCCACAGGACTCCGGACAGGACACGCACGGACAGAGCCTGCGAGCGCCCGCAGGCGGATTCAAGGGGAGGTCGCTTACAACCGGCGGATTCCGCCCACCACCGGAAGCTACTGATGTAGCTGCGATGCGGCGACAAGTTCACTGAACTTGCCCTGTTTCTGGGTGAGCTGATTCCACGTGCCCTGCTCCACGATGCGCCCCTGCTCCAGCACCACGACAAGGTCGGCATCCCTCACGGTTCTAAGCCGATGCGCAATCACGATCACAGTCCTCCCCACGCGTACCCGATCCAACGCCAGCTGCACCTCGCGCTCGCTCACGTTGTCGAGGGCCGAGGTGGCTTCGTCGAGGATCAGCACGCTGGGATTCTGGACCATGGCGCGTGCTATGGAGACCCGCTGCCTCTGGCCTCCCGAGAGGAGGGCTCCACCCTCGCCGACCGGGGAGTCGACACCCTCAGGCAGGCTGCCGATGACCGGATCAAGGTAGGCCAGCGAGAGCGCCGCCTTGAGCTGTTCCTCGGTGGCGTCCGGGGATCCCAGGAGGATGTTCGCTCGGATCGAATCATTCAGAAGGAATGCCCCCTGCTCCACCATCCGAACGCTTCGATGCCAGGACGACGGCGAGTACCGCCAATAGTCGACGCCATCGACGCGGATCGAACCCGAGCTGGGAGCCCGCAGTCGAAGGAGGACGCTCGCCAGCGTGGTCTTGCCGGATCCGGAGGCACCCACCAGAGCCACGGTCCTTCCGGCGGGAATCTCGAGACTGACATCATCGATGCCCTTCTTGCCTCCGGGGTATTCAACCGTGACGTGATCGATCCTGATGGACTGCCTCACAGGACCCAGAGTCGCATCCCCAAACGGCTTCTCCGGAAACCGCGGCAATTCCAGCCAGCGAAGCAACTCCACCACCCCGCCGCTGTAGTACAACGCCTGACCAATGAGGGTGTAGAACTGGTTGACCAGCGGGAACATGCGGACGAGCCCCAGGCCAAGGGTCATGAGTCCTTCGACGCTCAGCCGTCCTGTCTGGATAAGCCAGCTGTTGGACTGGATCAGCAGAAGAATCGTCCCGGTGACGATCACCGTTTCGGTGACGGGGAGAAGGGTTCCACTGACGAATGCACTCCGTTCTTCATACTGGATCAGCTCATCGTTCCTCCGCATGAATCCCTCACGGCATTGAGACTCTGCACCATTGCCGCGAACTACCCTGAAACCCGAGAAGACGTCCCCGAGATATCCCATGAGTTTCCGGCCGGAGGACACCTGGAGACCACTCTGCACCGTGATCCGCCGGAATCGGACCGCATTGATGTATCCTGCGATCGCAACGGTGAGGAGGACTCCCACCATGAAGGGCCATGACAGGAGAAAAAGCCCCGTGGCGTAGAAGGCGGTGACGACACCGAGCTGGCAGAGGATCAGCAAAAGTTCGACAAAATTCCGGGTGCGGCCCACCTCCAAGCCGAAGGCGTTCAAGATGTCTCCAGAGTTCCGGGTGTCGAACACATCCATGTGCGCACGACTGAGAGAATCGAAAAAGGATTCCCGAAGGCTCGACGTCAGCTCACAGGTGAGTCGCGCCATGATGTACCGATTCAGGACGGTCAGGACGTTCTTCGTCACGATGGCCGCAATGATGACCAGTCCGAAAATCCAGACGTACTCGGAGGCACTGCGACCGGGCAGAATCCGCGAGGCGTAGCGGATGACAGGGTTTCCGTTGACCGCTTCGGGAGCACTTCCCATGAGTGAAATCATGGGAATGATCAGGCCGATTCCCGCGGTTTCGAAGAACGCGACCGAGGTCGCCAGGACGAAATAGGCAACGAAAAGACTCCGGTGGTACCTGACATGGGCTCTCAACCGGGCCATCACGGCCCGAATCTCCCCCACCCGGCTGATCGAGTTCATTGTTTGCACTTGTTCGGTCATCCACGTCAGTGACCGCCGTCAACTTCTTTGAGCCTTCTCCTGTAGCGCAAGCCTAATGACTGCCGCCACTGGCCCTGCTCATTGGGGCCGTGAAAGCCGAAAACGGCTGCCCAGTTCCGCGTACTCATCCCGCCCCAGACGGCCCACCAGTCCGAGGCGTTCCGGGTCCGGTTTACCGTCGGAACCAAGGACGGCATCGTCGACATAGAACCGGAGTATGCGACCAAGAACGATGTTCCCCGCGACAGGCCCCTCCCCCACATCGATGATCCGATCCAACTCGCACTCAAAAGCCACGGGGCTTCCAGAAACCCGGGGAGGGCGCACCCGGCGCGATGGGACGGGATCCACCCCGAACCGAGAGAATTCGCTCTCCCCGTAGGACAGAGCCGCCGACGTCGCATCCATCGCCTCCACCTGGGCCGACGAGACGAGGTTCACCACGAACTCCTGGGTTTCCCGGATGTTCCGGAGCGTATCCTTCGGATTGCCCCGACGGTCATTCGCTGGACAGAACAGAAGGGTTGGAGGCCGGGCACAGACACCTTGGAAGAAACTGAATGGGGCAAGGTTGGTGACACCGTCGGGCGAAATCGTCGAAACCCAGGCGATCGGCCGCGGGATGATCGTGGTGATCATCCACTCGTACATGTCCCGTGTGCCGAGGGTCTGGGGATCGAGTTCCATGGCCGTTCCAAAGAGGTCCTCCCCGAGCCTCACCAGAGACTGCCCTGCTGGGGAACGGTCGGGTCGCCCAGTTCCGCAAGAAGACTCCTGAAGTTCCAGCGTCGATACATCTCCCGGAGGTCCTCGACCCGTGGGGTTCCCGGCACAAGGCCCTCCAGCGCCGGGCCGTCGGCCAATCCGCACTGCAGGGCGACCATCTTCTGGTTCCTCTGGACCGCCTCGGTCGACGCCGCCAGGGCGGAACGCTGGCTCTCGGATTTGATCTCGGCCAGCCGACCGTAGAGATCCGCGATGGATCCAAAGCGTTTCAGCAGATCCGTCGCCGTCTTCGGGCCCACCCCGGGAACCCCGGGGATGTTGTCGACCGAGTCCCCCACCAGGGCGAGCCAGTCCACCACCTGGGGCGGGGCGACCCCGGTCTTGGCGACAACATCCTCCGGGGACCAGATCTTCTCGGACTTGTCGTTGGGGTTCAGGATGCCGACCCGGTCGTTGACGAGCTGCATGAAGTCCTTGTCGGAGCTGGCAATCACCACCGTCCACCCCGCGGCCTCGGCGCGTCGGGCATAGGTGCCGATCCAGTCATCCGCCTCGGTGCCGTCCTTCATCCACTGGGGGTGGCCCGCTGCGGCGAGCCAGGCCTCGATCTGGGGCAGCTGGGCCGCCAAGCCCTCCGGCGTGGAGGGGCGCTGGGCCTTGTATTCGGGCAGCAGGGCCATCCGCTCCTCGGCGAGCCCCCCGTCCCAGACCACGAGGAGGTGGCTTGGCCGAAGGGTCCCGATCATCTTCTGGAGCATCTTGATGAACCCGTAGATCGCATTGGTGGGGGAGCCATCCGGTGCCGAAAGAGACCGGATGGCATGGAACGACCGGTAGGCATAGGAGTGGCCGTCCACCAACAGGAGCCGTGAAGACATGGCCCAAGGCTGCGGGCGGGCCCGGCGACGGCGAGAAAATTCCATGTCCGAAACCGGATGGACCGCCGGCGACGGGCGGTTCCCTATGGCGGGGGCGTCGACAACCCCGTAGCCTCCGGCCTCTGTGACGACGAAACCGACCGCAACCACACCCCGTCGGGTGGGACTGATCTCACTCGGATGCGCCAAGAACCTGGTGGACGCCGAGATCATGCTGGGGTCCCTTCTGAAATCCGGCGTGGAGATCGTCAACGACCCCTCCCTGGCCGACGCCGTCATCGTCAACACCTGCTCCTTCATCGACGCCGCCCAGGAGGAGAGCGTCGACACGATCCTCGAATCCACCGAGTTCCGGACGCAGTCGCGTCCCGGCCAGGCCGTGATCGTGTCAGGCTGCCTGCCCCAGCGGTTCCGGGATGAGCTGCCAGAGCTCCTGCCCGAGGTCGACGCCTTCATGGGGATCGACCAGGTCGAACAGGTGGGCCAACTCGTCGAGCAGGCCATCCGGACCCGGGGGGAGAAGGTCCAGAACCCCCCACCCGCCCGGAAGAGGACATCGGGCAAGTCGGTGAAGGGACGCCTCGAAACCCTCGAAAAGGCCCAGCCGCACACCCACGCCCACGAGAAGGAATCCCTTGGCACGGGCCCGACCCGCCGGATGCTCGAGGCGCCGAACGAGACGAGTGCCCAGATCTCGCTGCGTCCGAACTACATCCCCAGCTACGAGACCCCGCGGTTCCGTCTCACCCCGAAGCACTTCGCCTTCGTCAAGATCGCCGAGGGCTGCAACCATCCCTGCAGCTTCTGCATCATCCCCCGGATGCGCGGATCACACCGGAGCCGTGCCCAGGCCGACATCGTGGCCGAGGCAAAGCGACTGATCGCCGACGGGGTCAAGGAGCTGAACCTGATCTCGCAGGACTCCACCTACTACGGGCTCGACCTGCGTCCGAACCACACCCGGGCCATCTCCTCCCCGGAGAGGTTCACCGCTGCAAGCAATGCCCTCGCGGCCGATGCCACCACACTCTCGTCGCTCCTCCGTGAACTCAACGCGCTCAAGGGCGACTTCTGGATCCGACTTCTCTACACGCATCCCGCGCACTGGACCGACTCCCTGGTCCAGACCCTAGCCGACTGCCGCAAGGTCGTCCGGTACGTCGACATGCCGCTGCAGCACATCCACGACGACATGCTGGCGCGCATGCGTCGGGAGACAACCGGGGACTACATCCGGGATCTGATCCGACGCATCCGTGCGGGGATTCCGGGCATCGCGCTCCGCACGACCTTCATCGTCGGGTTCCCGGGGGAGACCGAGGCTCATTTCAAGACGCTGCTCGAATTCATCCGCGAGACCCGGTTCGAACGACTCGGGATCTTCGCCTATTCACAGGAGGATGGGACGATTGCCGGGAAGATGTCGGGGCAGATCCCACCGGCGAAGCGCCAGAAGCGCCGGGAACTGGCGATGGCCGCCCAGCACGAGGTGGCCCGTGACGTGGCGCAATCCTTCGTCGGCAGGACGCTCAAGGTGCTCGTGGAAGGCGAGACCTCGCGCGACACCGCCTCCCTGTCAGGATCCGGTTCGTGGGAGCACGGCCACATCCGCCAAGGGGAAGCAAAGGGTCCCGCCGGCACCGGAAAGGTCCGCTATCAGGTGGCCCGCGGGGAGGCGGATGCACCCGACATCGATTGCCGCGTGTACCTCCGGGACGAGAACCTTCCGATCGGGAAGTTCAGCAAGGTGCGGATCATTGGACACACCGACTACGATCTGCTGGCCGAGCAGGCGCCGCGGCGATGATCCGCAGGCCGGCACCAGCCCCGTCAGGGCAGGTACTCCATGGCCACGATCGTGAGCGGTGTCTCACCTCCGGGAACCCTCAGGCAGACCTGATCACCCACGCGCCTCTGCAGAAGCGTCTTCGCCACGGGTGACAGCCAACTGATACAACCGCGGTCAGGATCGACCTCGTCGACCCCGACGATCCGATATCGGACCTCGTTTCCTTCCGGATCCCGTGTGGTGACAAGGGCTCCGAATCGGATCCGATCCTCACCTGGAGGTGGCGGCGCGGTCGGGACCGCGGAACGAAGGTAGGCCTGCAGTTCCAGGACCCGATCCGGGACCCGCGAAACGGCAGGCCCAAAGGAACCCGGTTCGGCGGCAAGACGCTCCAGCTCCTGCTGCCACGCCCGCATCCCATCGGGCGTGACCAGATTCCGGATTCCTGCCGGCACGCGAGGTCGGTCCCAACGAGTCGACTCCGCCTCCGGTGCATCGTCGTCCTCGCGTGTGAATGCCTTGCTCATGGGCTGATGGGAATTGATCCCGAACGCTGGGGACCGCCATCGTCCGGAGTCCACCCGCAGGAATCAGCCTGTTTCGGAGGCCCGGAACTGTCCATCCCGCGCTTCTGCGTCCGGCCGGTTCGTTGACCCTGGGCAGGGCGCACCGTAGGATGATGGCACATGATCGCAGGAAAGATTGGTGCCAGTGGTGGCAGCGCAGCCTCCCAGCCGAGCTTCCGGCTCGGGGACGAGCGGCTGATCAAGCTCACCGCGTCCGCCGGCAACAAGGTGATGTCGCTCCTGACCAAGCAGGGACGCCCCAAGGGCGTCCTCCGGGTCGCCGTGGTCGGCGGTGGTTGTTCCGGGCTCCAGTACAAAATGGACCTCCAGGACGAGGCCCAGAACCGCGACATCCTCGTCGAGAGCGCCGGCGTCCGGGTGGTGGTCGATCCCAAGAGCGCCCTCTATGTGACGGGTTCGGAGCTCGACTACGTGGACGCCCTGACGGAGGGCGGCTTCAAGGTGAAGAACCCCAATGCCGCGACGAGCTGCTCGTGCGGCGAGAGCTTCAGCGCCTGAACGCAGTCTTCGGATCGCCCCAGCCTGAAACGGGATGGATGCCTTCGCCCTGCTGAACGAGCCCCGACGTCCCTGGGTGGATGTCGATGCCCTCAAGACACGGTTTCTAGAGATCTCCTCCGCGGCGCATCCGGACCGATTCCACGGCGCCCCGGAGACGGAGCGGCTGGCGGCGACGGCGCGGTACAGCGAGCTCAACACCGCCTATGGAATCCTCCGGGAACCCAGGGATCGACTCCTCCACCTGATCGAACTCGAGGCCGGGGGAAAACCGAAGGACATCCAGCGCATTCCACCGGGCACCATGGACCTCTTCGTCGAGGTGGGACAGGGCTGCCGGGAGGCGGATGAGTTCCTGAAGGCGAAGAGCGAGGCGACCTCGCCGATGCTGAAGCTGTCCCGGATGCGGGAGGCGATGGAGTGGATCGATCGGTTCCAATTGCTTCAGGGTCGTGTGAACGCCCAGCGGGACCGCCTGATGGAGACCGTCCGCGAGCTGAATGCAGCCTGGGATTCCGCACCTCCTCTCGGCTCACCCGAACGATCCGCAAGCCTTCCCCTCGAAGCCCTCGAACAGACCTATCGGTCGTTCAGCTATGTGGACAGGTGGACGGGACAGCTCCAGGAGCGGCTGATCCAGTTTGCGATGTGATCGGACCGGGATGGATCCGGCGACTCAGTCCTTTTTCACCGACATCGTCCGGCGAGGGCTGAGGAGGATCAGGTCCGTCAGGATGCGCTCGGCCTCGTTGAGCTGGGGATCCACCGGCAGCGGTGCGGGTGCATCCGCATCGTCGTCTTCCCCGGCAATTCCGGCCTCCGCCTTGGGAAGCTCCTCCTCGACCACCGGGGCCGGAGTCTTGTTCAGCGAGGCGGAATTGGTCATGACCGGAGGAAGACCCGGCTGGTCGGCCACCTTGAGGGTGATCTCCCACATCTTCGGCAGGCTCGATTTCCGGGCGGCCTGCTCCTTCTTCCGCGCCTCGGTCCGGGCCTTGTTCTCGGAGATCTCCCTGCGACGGGCCGCCTCGTTCAGGGACACCGTCTTGTCCTCCTTGATCTTGCGATAGCGATCGACGTCCTCGTGCACGTAGTCGAAGTCCCGGTCCTGGGCCACCCGCTCCTCGGAACGCTTCCGGAGATCCGGCACCACACGACTGATGTCCCCGTCCTTCGAGAACTTCGACGACTCGATGGTGTCCCACGACAGGGCGTTCTCCAGGGAGGATTCACCGACATCCATGTGGTTCTCGATGCTCGGCAGGATGATGTCGGGGACAACACCCTTCAGCTGGGTGCTGGAGCCGTTGGGCCTATAGAACTTCCGAATGGTGACCTTGGCCGCACCGGCATCCTTGAGACCGTTGAGCAGCGAGCCGAGTTCCTGCACCGTCTGGACCGTCCCCTTCCCGTGTGTCGAGGAATCCCCGACGATCACGGCGCGGTCGTGGTCCTGGAGGGCACCCGCTAGGATCTCGCTCGCACTGGCGCTGAACCGGCTGGTCAGGACCACCATCGGGCCATCATAGGCCGGCTGGTCCTCTGGGGAGGAATCCACATTGACCCGGCCGTCGAAGTTGCGGACCTGGACCACGGGACCCGACTTGATGAACAGGCCGGTGAGATTGATGGCCTCCTCGAGGGAACCGCCGCCGTTGCGACGCAGATCGAGCATGATGCCCTCGGCACCCTCCGACACGAGCTTCTTCACCAGGCGGGACACATCCCCGGTGGTGGTCTTGCCGGATCCGCGCCGGCCACCGACAGGGAAATTCGCGTAGAAGGACGGAAGGTCGATGACGCCGATCCGGTTGGTCTTTCCGTCACGGGTGAGCTCGATGAGCTTCGCCTTCGCCTCCGAGTCCTCAAGCTTCACCTCGTCGCGGACCAGCGAGACGATCTTGCGGACCGAGAGGTCGACCCCGGCGGGAATGATCTCGAGACGGACCCTGGTCCCCTTCGGACCCCGGATCTGCTCGACGACCCTCGAGAGCTTCTCGTCGCGAACGTCGACGAAGTCCCCATCACCCTGAGCCACGCTGACGATCCGGTCGTTGACCTTGATCTGCTTGCTCATCTCCGCAGGCGCCCCGGCCACGAGCGATCGGATGACCGTGTACCCGTCGTCGCTCTGCAGGGTGGCCCCGATGCCAAAGAGCGACAGGTTCATGTTGATCGAGAAGCCGTCGAGCTGCTGCTTGCCGAAGTAGTCGGTATGCGGATCGTAGGCATGTCCCAACGCGCTCAGATAGAACTGCAGGACCTCATCTGCATCGAACTGCTTCACGTTCCGGAGCGTCCGGTTGTACCGGCGCATCAGCTTCTTCACGATCTCGTCATGGGTGTCGGCGGCCAGGCGGGCATCCACCTTGGCCACGACCTTGTCTGCCAGGACCTTGGTGGAGGCATTCTTCCCCTTGCCCTGTTTCCCTTCCTCGTACTGGGCCTTGGCGAAGGCGGTCAGCTCGGCCGACTTCTCAGGACTGAACTTGTTCGTGAGATAGCGGGTCAGTTGGTCCCAGTTGCCGGACAGCACGTTGGTGCGGAACCGCGACAGAAGCTCCTCCCGATCCCCCACGGTGAGCTTCTCCGCGAGGTATTCGGAGCGTACCCGGTCCCGCCACAGCTTCCGGGCCTCCTCGAGGTCCTTCGGCCGGGCCCCCTCCTTGCGATCGAGAAGAAACTTCTCATCGGTCTCGAAGGTGAACCGGTTGGTCTTCAGGTATTCCGTGACGTAGGCGTACTGCTGGTCGAACCGCTCCATGAAGCGGTTGAAGACGTCGAAAGCCGGCTGGACGTTGCCGTACTGGATTGTGAGCGTGTCCAGCTCGGTCCGGAGCGGGGCGAAGGTGTCGTAGTCCGACTGAAGGAAATAAACCCTCTGGGGATCGAGCACCTCGAGGTAGCGGTCGAAGAACTTGCCCGAGATCGTGTCGTCGAACCGGTTGCGGGTGTAGTGGGCCCGCTGGAGCGCCCAGGCGAAGGTCTTGGCCACCTGACCGAACTCCTCCTTGGGCTGGAGAGTCAGGGAGTTGGTGTACTTGTTCGACAGGAGCGCGGTGGGCTCCCCGGGCTGGCCTACGGTCAAAAGGTCGACGGGATCCGCGGCTCGGATCCAGAGCGGCAGGAGGGCGAGAAAGAGGAACGCTCTCAGATACATGGTTGGACTATGAATCTAGATCCACAGGATGCCAGCGGGGAAGCGGCCTTAATATCAGGAACCCCCCCCGGGACGACCTGAGTGCCTCCCCTAGTCCACCGTCTCCAGCCGGAGGTGGATCCCAACCCCAGAGGCCCGATCCGAAACACCCCACGCTTGGAAACGACACAGGGGTGGGGGCCAGGAACAACACCCAGCCCCCACCCCCGATGCCCAACAGCTCCGTCCGAGACGCCACCTCAGCGAAGGAATGCCTCGTGGAGTCCCCCGTCCACCGTGATGACCTGTCCGGTCGTCTTGCTCAGCCGGTTGCTGACGAGGAGGAAGTACGCCTCCGCCTGATCCGCCGGCGTGATGGGCGACTTGGTCAGGGTCCGATCCGCGTAGAACTGGGCCAGCTTGCGGACCAGCGACTCGGTGGCCTCGTCGTCGGTGTAGGGGATCTGGTACTTGGCGAGCGATCCGATCACCCGATCCCTCGGGAACATCGCCGAGCCCTGCACCACCGTGGCCGGAGCCACGCCGTTCACCCGCACCAGCGGAGCCAGCTCGATGGCCATCTCGCGGACCAGGTGGTTGGCGGCGGCCTTGGAGGTGTCATAGGCCACGCTGCCCTTCTTGGCCACGACCGCGTTGGCCGAGGTCGTCAGCACCAGGTTGCCCCGGAGCCCCTGCTCCTTCCAGGTCCGGGCGGCCTCGTCCCCGACGATGTAGCTGCCGGTGACGTTGACCGAGAAGGTGACCGCCCACTTGTCGTCCGGAATGTGCCCCGACGTGTCGCTCGGCCAGAACACACCCGCCGTGACACAGATGGAGTCGAACCCACCATAGGCGAGCGCAACCTGGTCAAGCATCGACCGGACACTGGCGCGGTCGGTGATGTTGCAGGCGAGGCCGATCGCGGGACCACACCCACTGATCCCGGTCCCCGCGACGCCGATCCCCTGCCCCAGCTTCGCCGTGATCTCCGACGCCGTGGTCTCGGCAGTCTCCAGCTTCATGTCGACACAGACGATCTGCGCGCCCTCCTTCGAGAGCCGCAGGGCCGTCTCGCGTCCGATGCCGGATCCGGCCCCGATCACCACGATCACCTGCCGGGCGAGTTCCTTTTCGGGCGGCATGCGACGGAGCTTCGCCTCCTCGAGGAGCCAGTACTCGATGTCGAACGCCTCCTGGGCCGGCAACGCGATGTAGCGGTCCATCGCCTCGGCACCCCGCATCACCTCCACCGCGCAGTTGTAGAACTCCGCCGTCACACGGCTCTCGGACTTGTCCTTGCCCCACGCGACCATTCCCAGGCCCGGGATCAGGACGACAGTCGGGTTCGGATCCCGCATCGCCGGCGAGTTCGACCGCTTGCAAGCGGCGTAGTAGGCGGCGTAGTCCTTCCGGTACTGGGTGAGTCCGGCGGCCAGCTTGGCCTTGAGGTCGGCAACCGACTCCGTCTGGGGGTTCCAGTCGACGTACAGCGGCTTGATCTTGGTCCGGAGGAAGTGGTCGGGGCAGCTGGTCCCCAGCTCGGCGAGCCGGGCCGCATCCTTCGAGTTCACGAACCGGAGAATCTTATCGTCGTCCTGCACCGTGCCGATGAGGCGACGCTGCTGGCTGACCTCGCCACGGAGCCACGGCAGGATGGCCGCGAACACCTCCTGGCGTTTCTCCGGCGCGAGCGACTGCGCCCGCGGCCCACCGAAGGCGGTCGCATGCCCCCCCTTGGCCTCGTAACGGGACTCGAGATAGACCGAGGCCTTCTCGATGTAGTCGAGGGTCCGATGGTAGCACTCCTGGTCGTCATCGGCCCACGAGATGAACCCGTGCTGGCCCATCATGATGGCCTTGGCCTTGGGATTCCGGCGGCAGATCTCCTGCATGGCCAGACCCAGCTCGAATCCGGGTCGCATCCAGGGCACGTAGTCCATCTCCTCGCCGAAGATCTCGCGGGTGAGCTCCTGGCACCGGGACGTCGCCGCGATCGCGATGATCGCATTGGGGTGCATGTGGTCGACGAACCGCGCCGGGATGAAGCTGTGCAGCGGGGTGTCGATCGAGCTGGCCCTGGGGTTGAGGTTGAAGGTGGTATGCGTGTACATGCCCACCATGTCGTCCTCGGCCGGGGACTTGAGCCCCTTGTCGGCCCGCGCCTGGTAGAGCGGCTGCAGGGCGATGAGCTTGTCCTGGTAGAGCGACGAGAAGTTCTCCCGGGTGCTGGTCCGAAGATCGCCTCCCGATCCCTTCACCCAGAGCACCTCGACCTCCCCGCCGGTCAGGGGGTCTTTCTCGCGGATCTTGGAGGAGGTGTTGCCGCCCCCGGTGTTCGTGATGCGCTGGTCGCGGCCCAGGCAGTTCGAGCGGTAGACGAGACGGTCGACACCCTTGAGGGCGGCGGCTTCGGCATCCTTCCAGAGATCAGAGACAAACCGGTAGTTCTTGTCGGCCATAGAGGACCGATAAATTCCCCGACCGGGCCGCACCGGTGCAATGGTTTTCCTCCACATGGAACGGTCGGGGCAGTCTTCGATCGACCCCGCCCCGCGCCATGGACCAATCCCCGATCAGCGGACGCCCCAGAAGAACAGGATCGCCATGGCCGTCGGCATCAGGGCCCCAAGGAAGAGCCCCAGCGGGCTGATACCCTCACCCGCGAACACCTTCGAGCCCTGCAGGATCCCCGCCCCTGCCGGGTTCGGCGCGTTGGCGATCACCGTCAGACCGCCTCCGGTGACCGCGCCGGAGACCAGGGCGTACTTCAGATCGGGCGAGATTCCCTCCACGAGCGCCCCCAGATAGGTGAGCGCCGCATTGTCGGTGATCGCCGTCAGGGCCGTGGCCCCGAAGTACAGGGCTCCACCGTCGAGTCCGGAGATGAGCGGCCGGAGCCACCACGACTGCAGCGACCCCAGCGTGACGAGTCCCGACAGGAAGAAGCCGACCAGCAACCCCTCCCGAAGCTTCAGTTCGTCCTGGTACTCCCGGGTCGCGGTCACAAACCCGAGGAACATCATCACGACCCCGAACAGGACGTCCGGATGGTGCGCGAAGGCGACGACCAGGCCGAGGAACCCGACATGAGTGGCGGTCAGCCATCCTGGAAGCCGCTCCCGCCGCTCGGACAACGGTTCGATCGCAGCCAGTTCCCTGCGGAAGATCCCGGAAACGAGCGCGGTCGATGCGATGCAGCTCGCCGCGGCACGCCAGCCGAAGGTCGAGATCATGAACCCGGTGTCCCAGTTCCACTTGGACGCCACCATCAGGACCGGGGGCGCCGCGAAATGGGTCAGCGTGCCGCCGATCGAGACATTCACGAAGAGGAGCCCCAGGGTGGCGTAGGCGAGCCGCGGGCTGATGCCTCGGTCGAAGTAGCGCTGCTTCAGGAGGATCGCCAGGAGGGTCATGGCGGCCGGTTCGGTGATGAAGGACCCCAGGAGCGTCCCGAACGACAGGGCCGCCACATAGAACCCGAGGCTCTGCTGGAGCGGGAGCAGCCGGGCGATGAGGCTGATCGCCGATTCCGCAAGCCGGACCACGGGCCGGGTGGCGGCGACCACCATCACGGCCAGGACGAACTTGGGCTCCCGGAAGTCGAGACTGTCGATGTACTCCACCGCCCCATGGACGGAGCCCCGCAGGACCGCGAGGCCTCCGAACAACGCCGCCGCCCAGAGTCCGAACACCACCTCGGTCTCGGCGAGGAAGTGCAGGATGTTCTCCTGGAACGAGCCCTCCGGATACCGGTGGGCCCACTTCGCGAAGCGTTTCACCGCGAAGGTGTGCAGCACGGCCAGGGCAAACAGGGTGGAGGCCAGCAGCTCCTGGGTGGTGGCAGTCATGGGAATGGGTGTCGGACGAACGGCTCAGCTTCCGTGAACCCGGACCCCACGGCAACCCATCCGTCCCACCCATCCGTCCCGCCCCCTTTCGGTTGGCAACCCCACCGGGCCGGGCTCACTTCCTGTCGACCGACACGTCCTTGACGTTGTCACGCCTGCGCAGGATCACGTCAGGAATCCCGGCTCCGGGAATCACAGGGCGGCCAGTCGGACGGACACCGGTCCCCTCGGAACGCCAACCAAGCGTCCTGAGCGCACTCGGATGCAGACCGGAAACCGGACTGCGGGTGCTCGTCCAGACTGTCATTCTGCCCCCCTGTGATTCCCGGAGCCGATGACCTCGCGGGCAACAACACGGGAGCCCCCGGTCGGGTTTCAGAGTTTCTGCGCAGCATCCTCCATCGCCGCGGCGTCCTCGCCGGTGACGTCGACGTCCCATCGGGCCAGGCACCGGGCCGGCACAATCAGGGTCGAGATCATCAGACACAGGAGAAAATTCTGGAAGACCGTGGGACCCACGACGATTCCCCGGTGCTCCGCGATCTCGGAGCCGAAGAGACCGAGCAGCAGGCACGTCACCACATACTGGACGGTCTTCAGATAGGCCCTGTTCCTCAATGCCAGCTCCCGCTCGTCGATCTGGTCCTCCGGTGCATTGGCCACGAAGCTGTAGGGGCTGACGAACACGAGGATCGACAGGATCGTCCCACCCAGCAGGCAGATGCCAAGGACCACGAGGAGCCCTGGGCGGTCTTCACGGAGAAAGAACTTCCCGAAGAACCAGCCCCACAGCCCCACAAGGGCCACGTTGGAAAGACTCAGGGTGGTCGGAGCCGAGAATCGGAAGTAGTGGGCGGGGAGTTTCATTTGGAGATGTGATTCAAATTGCAGCCGGTGCGGGAAGGATCCCCAGGGTGATCGGTGTCGGAACCGCAGGCGCTCCAGTAGCCGGCGTGCGCACCGCAACCGGTGCCAGCTGGGACGACAACGACGGGAACGGGTCGAGCGAAAACAGGGCCTCGACCGGAACCTCGAACACTCGGGCAAGGCGCAATGCCAGCTCGACGCTCGGGTTGTAGTCGCCCCGTTCCAGGAATCCGATGGTCTGCGGATTCACATCCACCCGCTCCGCCAGCTCCTTCCGGCTCAAGCCGCGCTCCGTCCGATACAGATTCAGTCGATTGTGGATCATGGACTCGTCGTTCAGCCGACACCCACCCGGCACCTCCAGGAACCCCATGGTTCTCGTGCAGGAGCACAGCGGACGCGTCGAATCTGTTGTTAGAGAACTACTTTTTGTTTTATTTACGCAATCTTTTATTTTTGTTTTTCACTTCCGCCATCTGCCTTGAGGGAGACTTCCGGGACATACCCATGGTCTTGGGAGTGCCCTTGTGGCGATGCTCCGGGCTCGTGGACGGCCGCATGACGCCATGGGTTCCCGGGGCAACTGGCCCGAGGGACCGGCATTGTGAGGGCGCCCGATCCGGTCATGACCTCTGATCCAAACCAGCCCGCCGCCGAAGTCACCGACCCAAAGCCCACCCGGCACCCGGCACCGCCGGAGGTTCCGGAGGCGCCTCGACCGCGTCGACGCCCCCGATATTCCGGACGGAACCCCCGTCGGTTCGAGGAACGCTACAAGGAGCACGACCCAACGCGATACGCGTCGGACGCGGCCAAGATCGAGGCGTCCGGGAAGACGCTCGCAGGAAGCCATCGACCGATCCTGGTGGAGGAGATCCTCGGCGTTTTGGCTCCGAAGCCGGGGGAGACGGCGGTGGACTGCACCCTGGGCTACGGCGGCCATGCGCGTCGGCTGCTGGAGCGGGTCACGGCGGGTGATGCGCCGGGACGACTGCTAGGGTTGGATGTAGATCCCATCGAGTTTCCCAGGACCGAATCGCGTCTCCGGGCCCTGGGCTTTGGCGACACGGCGTTCGTGGCCCGTCGATCCAACTACGCCGGCATGGCCAAGGTTCTGGGCGAGCTGGGCTGGGGCACCGCGGACGTGATCCTTGCCGACCTTGGGGTCAGCTCGATGCAACTCGACGACCCGCAGCGCGGCTTCACCTACAAACAGGATGGCCCCCTGGACCTGCGCATGAATCCCCAACGATCCCCATCGGCCGCCCAGTGGATTGCCACGGTGCGCGAAGCCGACCTCGAGGCGGCCCTGCAGTCGGGCGCCGACGAACCCCACGCCGCGCTCCTGGCCCGCGGCCTGGTCCGGGCGCGCGACACGGAACCCATCACCCGGACCCGTCAGCTGGCCGGACTGATCCGCGGCCTGCTGCCCGAGCGGTCGAAGGAGGACCAGGATCTCTCGGTGCGGAGGGTCTTCCAGGCGATCCGGATCGTGGTGAACGACGAGTTCGGGGGGCTCGATGCCTGGCTGCGTCTTCTGCCTGGATGTCTGGGGCCGGGAGGCCGTGTGGCGGTCCTGACCTTCCACAGCGGCGAGGATCGACGGGTGAAGCAGGCGTTTCGGGTGGGCTTGGACCAAGGAATCTACAGCTCGATCGCCGACGAAGTGATCCGGGCAGATCCGGAGGAACAGCGTTCGAACCCCCGATCGAGCTCCGCGAAGCTGCGCTGGGCGGTACGGGCGGCAGAAAACAGTGGAGAGTTGAGAGTGGAGAGTTGAGAGCGAAGGGGCCTCCCCGACCGGTCCCGGGTTCAAGCGATCCGCATCCCGGAAGGGATGCCAGCCCAGCTCACCCAACTGGCCACCCTTCCCCAGTCTCCCAAGTCGCCCCCTCCCTCCGCGGTCATGCCGTGCCTCTCCACGCCGGCTCCTCACCCGTCATGGCAAGTCCCGGCTGGAGCGGACTGGTAGACCGGCGGCTTCACGGGTGGGTGCTGTCGCACCCACCGGCCCGGGCATCACAGCCGGACGAAAGACCCTCCTCTCAACCCTCAACTCTCGGCTCTCAACCTCGCCCCCACCCCCTACTCCACCCGGATTCTTAGGAACTGGGTGTCCACTGGTTTCAATGCGACCCGTGTGGACGCGGGACCCACAAACCGCGCGACCTGCGACCAGTCGCCCAGCGAGCCGGACATTTCCAGACGCCATGCCGTCGTCGGAGCGCAGTCGATCGCGAGGACCCACTCGTTGTTCTCGACCCGATAGGACGTCCAGGTGACGCCCGGCGATGGAGGATCCGCACTCCCGGGAGATCCTCCCACGACAGTGCTGCGACGCCAGGATTCCGGAGCCGAGAGCTCGGCGGCGGAACCCGGGGTGGTGCGTGTCGAAACCAAGGAATATCCGCCGCCATCCGCCTGCACCGGCCACGGCGCATCGGTTCCATAGGTGAACTCGAGAAGGGTCTCACCACCCCGACCCGCCTGAAGCACCACCCGTTCCCCGGCGTTGTCGAGGGCCCCTGAGTAGGGTCCGAAGATGGGAATCGATGCGTCGAGCCGATGATGCGCCAGGAATGCCGGCGTGTTGGTCGATCGGATCACAACCCCATAGGCCCCGGGGGCCAGCCTCGATCCGAGAGGGAAGGTGTAGTCGATGCCGTTGGCAAATCTCAGCCCCCCGAGCGCGAGCTCCTCGGTGGGATGGGCATTGTGCAGCTCGAGGAACTCGAAGCCTTCGGGCGGCGGGTTGTACATCACCTCAGTGACCCGCAGGAATTCGCGCAGGGCGTCCGCCTGGGGAATGGCCCCAGCGGTGAACTCGACCGGTGCCGACCACGAACTGGTCCGCCCCCCGGCATCGGTGACCCGGACCCTCGCCCGGTAGAGACGGCCGACCCGGAGGACGCCGATCGGGACGGTCACCGTCTCCGACTCCGGCCCGAGCTCGCCGGATTCCCAGACCGATTCGATTTCGTAGGGCATCGGACGGTCCGGCTGCCACGCTGGATGATTGGTCCGGGTAATCTCGCCCACCCGCCATTTCACCGACCGCAGGGGGGCCGATCCCGCATAGCCCTCCCGTCGGAGCCCGATGGCATGCACCGGGTAGCCCTCGGGTCCGGTGTAGGACAGGACCGGGCGACTGGGTATCGCCGGATCGGCGGAGAGCGTGTCGAGGGAGAATCCACGGCCGCTGGCCCGATAGGTGACGTACCGCTTCATCAGCTGCGCCGCACCGGCGAACGTCTTCGACACCGTGGGGTATGGGGAAAACTTGTAGTAGAGCCCCTGTCCCGCCTTGGAGGTGTTGACGAGACTGCCGTTGCTCATGATCGGGTTGTAGTCCCAGCGGGCCCGATCGGCGTCGATGATGCTGAACAGGTTGGTCCCACGGACCCGCAGGGCCATCTCATCGATCAGGCGGTAGGCCTCCTCCTCATTCCAGAGCAGATCACGGATCTCCCGGACGCGGTTCCGGAACTCCCGGTTCAGGGCCGGGAAGGCCGGGTTGGATCCGAAGTTCGAGAGGACCCGGCTCTTGAACGGCTCGTTCCCACCCTGGACCCCCGCCCGGTACATGTTGTCGGCCCAGGTGAGGTCCAGATCCCAGGGCAGCACGGTCCAGCGCCCCGTGCCCGGATCGCGGTGGTAGAAGTAGTTCTTTCCGTCCGCGATGTCGTAGTGGTGGATGGCCTGGACGATCGCCTGATACGAGTAGTAGCGGTCGAGATCGAGGCGGGACCGCCACCCCGTTTCCGTCAGACCCGTGCCACCGGAATACTCGCCAAGGAAGCCCGCGAGGTCCGAGGAGTCCGCTGGCCCCAGCGGACCGATGTTGTTCGGTTCCCCGGTGCCACCCTCCATCTTGTAGAGGTTCCCATCGGCGAGGCCGTGCTCCTGGAGGAAGCGTCCGTCCAACTGCTCCACGGCGAGGTACAGACCCCAGAAATCCCCGCCAAACTGGTCCGCCAGATCCGTCTCAAGGGCGTCATCGATGACGCGGAACTGGACGAACGCCGTATGGCTCGCCGGCACCCCGGCGAGTTGGAACAGCCGGAAGCCGACGCTCTCGAACATCCCCTGTTCCCCGCGATGCAGATAGTCCCCCTGCTGGATGCAGGCTCCGAGGTTCAGCTTCGTCCACGGGGTTCCGATGCGACGTCCCCAGGCGTCCCGGGCCTCGAAGTCATGACCCCGGTTGAAGTCGAACTTCCACATGTTCTTGCCCATGGCGTATCGCCAGACCCCACCCCGCGGACGGAACCGGATGTGGTCGTAGACCCGGCCGTCGTACACCAGGGTCCCGGTCCAGAAATACTCGTCGCCATGCGAACGGTCGCGCCAGGTGCTGGCCTCGACATCGGCCCGCCGTGCGAGGAGGTGGTAGACCGGCAGCCGGTTCATCTCCGGGGCCTCGACCGTGAACGGGGTGCCGAAGGGGGCCACGGCACCCGGTCGGACCGCCCCGGTCCACGCCGGAACGGCACCGAAGCAGAACCATGCGAAGTTGGGACAGGGATCATCTGGATAGGGAACGCGCACAGCGGCTCTCAGGCGGTCGGTGGAGCGGATCCGATACCGGACCAGGCGCCGGTGCTGGTTCACCTCGGCCGGGATGCCTGCCGAGTAGACGAGCGGATCCTCCAGCGTCGACGCCATCGGGATCTGGACCCACCCTTCGGCGTAGCCGGCGTCTGCGGCATGGATATACCGCCCCGGTTCAACAACCTGATACTCCAGAACCACCGCATCGACACCGTCCGGGTCCGACACCCGGGCCGACACCAGGACGGTCTCACCCGGCTTGGGCTGCTCCGGCAGATGACGGACCTGTCGGATGGCGGGTGGGGCGTTGGTGCTGAAAACGACATTGGGGCGGCCAGGAGAGGGACCGCGATTCGCGGGTTCCTGGATGCCCAGCAGGCGGGCGTCGAAGAAGCAGTCGGAACTCCCACCAAGGTTCACGTTGGCGACCTGGACCGCGATGACATTCGACCCCGCGCGCAGGAGCCCCCGGGGAATCGGGACTTCGAGGGCCTCGTAGCCGTTGTTCTCCCGGGCACCGCCACTCGCGACTCCGTTCCATGGGAGGTCCCCGGCGGGCATCGCGGGATTGGCCAGAAGGACCCCGTTGATCCAGAGCTTGAAGCCGTCGTCATAGAGCGCCTCGATCCGCAGCGACTGGAACCGCTCCGGTTGCGGGATTTCGATCCGTTTGCGGAGGAAGAACTGGGTGTATTGACCCCGCATGTCGGACAGCGGCGTCCCAAGCGCCACATCGGGATCGTAGCCGACCGGTGCCGGCGCGGCCGCCCAAGCGGAGTCGTCGAACTCCGGCGCGTTCCAGTTCGAGGGCAGCGCCTCGGTTCCGCGGAGGAGGGACCATGTCGAACGGGCCTCGACCAGAGGCACCACCGTGCTCTGGACCGATCCCACCACCGAGGCGCGCCAGTGGCCGCCCAGATCGTTGTCGAGGGACGGATGGATCAGCTCCAGCGAGTCGCCGGGAGGTTCCCCGACCGTGGGCCATGGGAATCCGAGGCCATAGCCCACCGTGTCACGGACCGTTCCACTGGCGTCCCGAAGCGTCAGCCGTTCGCCGGTGGAGCCGAGCCGCCCGGTCCAGGGTCCCAACCCGGCGACCCGGAATCGTGCCGCAAGCGCACCCGGATCCTGGGCCACGACCACGAACCCTCCGGCATCGATGCGACTGCCGGCCGGGAACGTGAACTCGACTCCCCCCATGAGCTGCCATCCGGAAAGATCAAGCGCCTGCTCACCGGGCCAGTGGATCTCGATGAACTCGGTCCGCTCCGTGGGCAGTGGCGGAGAGGGGTGGATCTCGTTGATGACCGGATCCAGAGCCAGCAGATCTGGCGCCAGCCATGACCCCGACACGACGGCACAACTGAGGAGGAGACGTCTCACTGGCAGACTCAAAACTGCACCTGAGGACCCTCCGCTGCAACCTGCGAATCATCTAGGGCAGGCCTGGATCAGACCCCTCGCTTGTCCACTTCTTCCGTCACGCGTTGCGCCCTCGCGTGTTCGGGCGAGCCCCCGCTGCGGGCATCGAGGCCCATCCAGACCAGGACACCGGCCGCCATCAGGAAGAACAGGGCGTTCGGGGTCCGGGCCGTCCAAGGATTCCAGGGCCAGGGGAAGTGGAAGAACGCGAAGTTGAGCCCGAAATAGAGGCCAACGGTCGACAGCAGCACCGGCCGCAGCCAGTGGAGGGCGACGGCGTGCTCCCGGCATCCTCGGATCACCCGGCAGGCCAGAAGGGCGCAGAGTCCCAGCGGCAAGACGCCGTAGACCACGAAGTAGACCACCACCACGACGCCAGACGCATCGTCGGCTACGGCCTGGTACGTCTTGCCGCCGATGACCCACACGGTCAGCGGCAGCATCACCCACGCCGGCCAACGAAGCCCAAGGGCAACGGCCAGGATCGGCAGGGCGGTCAGGACAAGACCGAAGTCATACACACGGATCGCCCACCCGAGGTCGAGGAGTTCGCACGAGACCAGGAGCGTAGCGTGGACCCCAAGTGCCGCCCATTCCCAACCTGGCGGCCTCACAAGGACATCGGGGGAGTCGGAGAACCGGATCAGGTCCCGGTTGCGGTAGAGCCCCAGTGCCAGCGTCCCACCCATTGTCATGCCGAAGAGCGTCTCCATCCAGTTCCACCAATTCATGACCGGCTCGAGATGGGCTCCAACCCCGTTCCAAAACAGGTCCGGATTCCAGGCGTGGAAGGCCTGGACCGATTGCCCCAGGGGGAAGCCAACCGCCCCACCCAGAAACCCCCAGACCGCGAGCCGGATGGCAAGCGGGTCGCGTCGGACCCAGCCCAGGTACGACAAGAGTCCGACCAAGGCGAACAGATAGCCTCCCCAGACCTCCCGTCGCGGCTTCAGGCTGGCATCCGGTTCCCAGCGCCAGTCCGCGGAGAAGTAGATCCGGGGAAGGATCCGATGGGCGGGATCAAAAGGTTCGTTCAACACCCGGATCCCGAGCCAGCATAGGACCATCATGCCGACCAGGATGCCGAGCACCTCGCGCCCCCGATGGCGACGTCCTCCCAGCCCCATGGCGAGGAAGGCCCCGGGGAAGGCGATCCAGAGTCCCCCTTTGATCGAGAGGCCCAGGAATCCCCAGGTCAGTGCGTCCCAGCGTCCGATCATCCCGGGATTCTGGGTCAGTCCAATGGTCTGCCCATAGGTCATGGATCCGCCGAATCCCATGGCGAGGGTTCCCCAGGCGACGGCCCGGGCGACCTGCAGCGAAGGGCCTTGGGGGAAGAGAAGCAGTGCCAGCGACAACGACACCAGAAGACCGGCAATCATCGCACCGGTCTCATGGCCGTACTGACCCCGGATTCCCCACCCCAGGCCACCGGCCGCGGCCCCGGCGAGAACAACCTTCCATGCTGGAGGGCCGCTGGACGGATCGGAGCTCATGGGTCGATTCGAATCGTCTCCGCATCCATCGGGTCGGGCCAGCAAATTGGGCTGGGAAAAGGCGGTGGGAAGGCCAACAAAGGCAGGGCTGCACTCCGTCACGGCCCCATGCTGATCGGCCAAGTGTTGCGGACCTGGGCAGGGAGACGGGTTTCTCCCATGCGTCCGTCGAATTCGCCTGAACCCCTCTCTCCGCCCTGCCTCGGCGTCACCACGTCGCCGCATGAGTCCCCTCTCCCCTCCGGCGCCCTCTGTGCCATTGCACCGGGGTGGCGGACATGCGACCAATCCGGGACGTCTATGCTCCGACTCGTTCTCTGCCTTGTCGCAAGCCTCGCACTCGTTGCCGCCAACGCCGCAGATCCGGCCGCACAGCCAGAGATCCAATGGCGGTTTGTAGGCGGCAGAGCCCTCCAGACCCAAACCAACGCGCCCGTCCTGAAGAAGGTGCTGACCCTCCCGGAAACCTCGGCGGTCGGACCGTCAATGTCCCGTCATCTCGCGGAAACCTGGTGGCGGATCGCGACCGGGACAACGAACATGCCCGCCGTCGCACTCGAGGCCGGTATCGCCCTGGCCCAGGACCTCCTCCAGAGCGCCTCCGCCGGTGAGGTGCTCCGAGGCAAGGCTGGACGGGAGGTGGCCGTGGCCCTGCAGCTCCCGGCGGATCGGGTTGCGGTCTGGGAAAAACGCTGGCCCATCTGGGCGGGCGCCTTGCATGCGATCCGGGGGCCTTCCTCAGCCTCCAAACCCCAGCTGCTCCGACGGGATTCCTGGGTGCTCGCGGTGTCCGACGTCACAACCCATCCGATGGAGGCGACCCTGACACGGCTGACGGCTCCTCCTTCATCCCCGGGTTCCCTGCTCCACTGGCAGAGCGTGGTACCCGGTCACCCCGCGGTGGAACTCACGTTCGTTCCAACCAATGGGAACGTCCGGGTCGAGGGGACTCTGAGACCCATCCAACCGGTCCCCGAGCAGCTGCCCGAATGGAGGGTGCCCGGGTTCGTCCGGGAGCCATTGGTCCAGTTCACAGCGGCGCGGGGCCTGGGTCCACTGACCGCCGGATGGCTTGACCCGAAACCCTCGACCGGAAGCGGATGGCCGAACCAGATGTTTGTCTGGGGTCAGCCAAACCGGTCGTTCCGCTATCCCTATTTTGCAGCCCAATACGACGATCCGATGGGGTACCTGAAACGCCTGCACGGGATCTATCGCGGGGGATTCGCGCCGGAGAGTGCCACCCCGCGCTACAAGGGAGAGCTGTATGCGAACACCAACCGCCTGGTTCTCGCCGGGGGCGTGCCGCTCGCGCCGATGATGGAGGCCATGACGGGGGAGAAGAGGCCCCTGGTCACCCTTGCGATGATCCCGCTCGTGAAGACCACCAATCCGCCGTCCCCGGAGATGCTGTTACAGATGAACCGGCCGGACATGCTGGTCTATGACTTCGAGTTCACCTCGGACTCGATCCGTCAGTGGAATGCCGCACTCCAGCTCCCAGACCTCCTGGAGGGCCGCAGCGTGGTGACCACCACCCCTGCGGTGCGTTGGCTTCTGGCCGCGGGGCCGCTGATCGGCGAATGCGTCACCACGGTGACCCGCAAGGACGCCAACCATGCGCTGATTCGCAGGAAATCCCCGGTGGGCCTTTCCGGACTTGAGCTCGCCCTGCTCGCCAAGTTGCTGGATCCGATCCCGCCCATTCGGCTGGGCGCCACAAACACCCCGGCCAAAACCCGGAACTGAAATGCTCCGACTCGGCGTCAACATCGACCACGTCGCCACCCTTCGGCAGGCCAGATACCGGGATGATCCGAAATTCTGGCGTGCCGAGCCGGACCCGGCCGAGGCGGCACTGCTGTGCCAGGAGGCCGGAGCCCATGGCATCACAGCCCACCTCAGAGAGGATCGTCGACACCTCCAGGACTTCGACCTGCAGCGTCTCAAGGAGCGGATCCGGATTCCCCTGAATCTCGAACTGGCGAACTCGGCCGCCATGGTTGAGATCGCGGTCAGGACACAGCCCGAGTTCGTCTGCCTCGTCCCGGAACACCGGACCGAGGTCACCACCGAAGGAGGACTTGATGTTCTCGGCACCGAGGAATCGCTGCGCGGAACGATCGGACGCCTGAATGGGAGTGGGATTCAGGTCAGCCTGTTCATCGATCCCGATCCGGCACAGATCGAGGCCTCGGCCCGGGTCGGGGCCCAGGCCGTGGAGCTCCACACAGGACGCTATGCCGACCTCTTCAACCGCAAGGAGGACCGGAACCGTGAACTCCAACGTCTGGTGGCCGGGGCCCAGCTCGCACATCAATCAGGGTTGACCGTGAACGCTGGCCACGGCCTGACCACGGGAAATGTCCCGGTGCTGCACGTCGTGCCCCACCTCCATGAACTCAACATCGGCCATACCCTGATCGGCCGAGCGGTGTTCATCGGACTGCCTGCCGCCATCTCGGAAATGTTGTCCGCGATGAAGGGCTATGCCGGCTGAGCCACCGGAAGGTTTCCCCGGACATGATCCATGGCATCGGAATGGACCTGGTCGAAGTCGACCGGATCGAAGACTCAATCCGTCGCTTCGGGGACCGGTTTCTGGTCAGGATCCTGAGACCCGAGGAAATCCAATACTGTCAGACCCAGGGGCGGCCTGCCCTCCACGTTGCCGCCCGGTTCGCCGCAAAGGAGGCGGCCAGCAAGGCATTTGGAACCGGAATCGGAGCGGAGCTCGGATGGCTGGACTTGGAAGTCGTGCGACACCCCTCGGGAAAACCCGCCTTGGTTCTCCACGCCTCAGGACTGGAGATGGCAAGGCTGATGGGCGTGGTGTCCGTTCACCTCACCCTTACCCACACAGTGGCGACCGCCGGAGCGACGGTCATCCTCGAGGGTTGAGCCTCAGAGCTCCGCGAGATCCGCAGGAACCCATGGGGAGGGCTCTTCGGACGGCTTCATGACGGCCTCGTGCTGCTCAATCTTCCGACGGAGCTTGGACAACGCGATATTCTGAAGCTGGCGGATCCGTTCCCGCGTGACACCAAACCGGCGGCCGATCTCGTCGAGGGTCTTCTCCGCCCCCCCTTCCAGACCGAACCGCTCCTGAAGGATCGCCAACTCGCGAGCGTCCAAGATCCCGAGGAATTGGCGGAGCATCCTGTGCGTTGTCGATTCCTCGAGGGTCGCATAGGGCGTCTTGCCTTCGGCATCCGGAACCACGTCCGCGAGACGGCTCGAGTCCTCGTCACCGAGCGGAGCATCCAGTGAGGATGTCTTTTGGGCCACGCGCTGCCAGAAGCGGATCTTCTTCACGGGGACATCAAGTTCTTCGGCCAACTCCTCATCCGTCGCCTCCCGCCCGAGCAACTCTTGGAGCTGGTGGGCAACCCGGCGCATCCGGGTGACCTTGTCGACGAGGTGGACTGGGAGCCGGATCGTCTTCGACTGGTTGGCAAGGGCACGCTTGATGGACTGCTTGATCCACCACGAGGCATAGGTCGAAAGTTTACCCCCCTTGGCCGGATCAAACCTTTCCACGCCCTTCATCAGGCCAACGTTCCCCTCATTGATCAGGTCCAGGAGCGGCAGGCCAAATCCGTCGTAGTCCCGCGCAATTTTCACCACGAGACGAAGATTGGCGCGGATCATGTGCTCCCGAGCGTCCATGTCGCCGCGGTGGATGCGGGCGGCGAGGGCATTCTCCTCCGCAATCGTGAGTAGGGGCACCTCTACGGCGTCCTTCATGTACAGGGAAAGGGCCGAGCGACTCTCGTATGGCGCGGAAGACGACGCGGCATCGACCACCCCACGGGCCACCTCAATCTGCGGCTTCGCGGGGACCGGAGCCACCTTTACAGGTCGCTTCGAGACCACCTTCGAGGACCGGCTCGAGCGAACGGAAATGCAGGCCGAAGGGATGCGGGTGGAAGGCTTCGATCCTTTTTGAGATAGGAGGGATTTTTTCATTTTGGAGGAGGGATAGGCGAAAGATGCGAGTCAGATGTAACACCGACTGTCCAAGTTGTGTCTAACAACTGCCAACTTGTCAATGTTTTGTTTAGGTCTTGTGTATGCTCGCGATAACAGCCCGCCGATCCTCAATATCTGCCCGCTTGCCATTCAATCCGAAGGCTCATCCTGCGGGATTGCAGTTGTCTTTGTTCATGTCTTGTCTAGTTTATCTCCATGCCTGATCGCTTCCTCCGACATTCAATCAAGACAGTCTCGGAGAGGACCGGCTTGAGCCCTCACCTGATCCGGGCTTGGGAGCGGAGGTACGAGACGATCCTGCCGGAGAGGACGGACGGGAACCAGCGTCTCTACTGTGATGAGGACATCGAGCGCCTGGCCTTGTTGAAAAGAGCCACTGAGTCAGGACATCCGATCCGAACTGTAGCCCGCCTCCCGATCGAGGAACTCCGGGGCTTGGCACCTCAACTGCCTGACGGGGATCAGTCGGTGATAGGCGCCCAGCCCCTCCAGGCTGGCTCGAGCGGCCCGCGGTCGGCGAGAACCGGGCCCGAACTGGTGGAATCTGCACTCCGGGCGATCACTTCCATGGATGCCTCCGCTCTGGAGTCCGTGCTGGAGGAGGCGGTTCTCTCGCTTGGACAGGTGGCGGTTCTGAGCCATGTGATCGGACCCCTCGTGCAACGGGTGGGTGATGGGTGGCAGGCGGGCACGCTAAAGGTTGGGCACGAGCATCTGGCATCAGCGGTGATCCGGACATTCCTAGCAAATGCGGCTCGGCCTTTTGCGGTCCACGCCTCCGCTCCCATGCTGGTGGCGACGACCCCGAGTGGCCAGGTCCACGAGATCGGCGCGGCATTGGTCTCCGCGGCGGCAGCGAACAAGGGGTGGCGGATCACCTACCTTGGACCCTCGCTTCCTGCCGAGGAGATCGCCAGCGCGGCCCACCAGAGTCATGCACGGGCGGTCGCCCTGAGTCTCGTCCATCCGGCCGACGATCCCCAGCTGCCAGAGGAGCTGCGTCGCATCCAGCGCCTCCTGCCGGACTCCACAACCCTCATCGTCGGCGGCGCCGCGGTGGATTCCTACGAGAAAACCCTCCAGCAGATCGGCGCCAAGGTCTGCCGATCGCTGAACGATTTCAGCGCAGTCCTCGACGGGCTACGGCAAGGGAGCAACTGATACCCCGGTGGATCGGGAATCCGTCCCGCGAAACTCGTGTCGCGGGTGGACGAATTCTGAATATTGACCTGCATCGAGGGGTCGGTTCGGCTCATTCTCAACATCGTCCCATGAGTGCCACACTACGATTCCTCCTGTTCCTGACCGTCCTGGTTCCCCTCGGATTTCCCCAGACCCCACAGTGGATCTGGTTCAAGAAGACGGGTGGGGCCGACAACCGTTACTTCCGCAAGGCCTTCGTGCTGGAGGGGGCCGCCTCGGAGGCAAAGCTCGTGGGCACGGCCGACGACGGACTCGAGGTCTTCCTGAATGGGAAGCGCGTCCTCTGGGCCGATTCCTGGCAGAACGGGTTCTCGGTCGATGTCCGCGACCAGCTGCGTCCCGGAACCAACGTGCTCGCGATCGCGGCATGGAACGGGGACGATTCCCCGGCCGGGGCGGTCGCCCAGCTCAGCATGACCACGAGCACGGGCAAGGAGTCGATCGTTACCGATGCCTCCTGGAAGGGATCGGACCGCGAAGCGAGGGGCTGGAACCAGACGGGCTTCGACGACAGGGCCTGGACCTCGGCCCAGGTGCTCGGAAAGCTGGGAATGCAGCCCTGGGGGAATGTCTTTGCGAGCCAAGTCGCTGGCTCGGCCAAGCCGGGTTCCGTCACTCCGGCCCCGTCGAAGGCGGCTCCAGCTGCCAGTGAGCTCTACCACCTTCCGGATTTTGACGTGCAGCTCGTGATGACCGGCGACCCGTCCGAGGGTTCCTGGGTCAACCTCTGCATGGATCCGAAGGGGCGACTGATCCTCAGCCCCCAGTACGCCAAGACGAATCTCGACGGCGGCCTGCTCCGGGTCACGCTCGGGAAGAATGGAGAGGTCGTCAGAAAGGAGTTCATCGCGAAGCCTCTCTACGATGCCCAGGGCATGTGCTTCGCAAAGGGAGCCCTGTGGGTCGTGGTGAACCGCTACAGCACGACGTTCGAATCCGGCCTTTACCGGATCACCGACGATGGCAGTGACACCTGGTCGAAGATCCAGCTGGTCAAGGCGCTGCCCGGCGGCGGCGAACACGGACCCCATGCGGTCGAGCTCGGCCCCGACGGGAACATCTGGGTGATGGCCGGCAACCACACCAAGCCACCCGAGGGGCTCTCGCCGAACTCGGCCCATAAGAACTACCAAGAGGATCACGCGCTTCCCCGCCAGCCGGACGGCAACGGCCATGCCACCGGAATCATGGCCCCCGGCGGCTACATCCTGAAGGTCAAGCCCGACGGGTCCGACGTCGAACTGTTCTGCGGTGGCTTCCGCAACCAGTTCGATTTCGCCTTCAACGTCGACGGCGAGCTGTTCGTCTGGGATGCCGACATGGAGTGGGACTGGGGCATGCCATGGTATCGCCCGACACGGGTCAACCACGCCGTCTCGGGCGCCGAGTTCGGCTGGCGCTACGGCACCGGAAAGTGGCCTGACGACTATCCGGACAGTCTCGGCCCGGTGGTCGACATCGGCATCGGCTGCCCCACCGGCATGGCCAGCGGCCGCGGGGCGCGGTTCCCAGCCCGCTACCAGCGATGCCTGTACATCCTCGACTGGACCTATGGTCGGTTGATGGCTGTCCACCTCCAACCCGACGGCGCCAGCTACAAGGCGACGATGGAAAACTTCATCGCTCCTGCCGGACTTGTCACACCAGGGGCCCCGAAGCCGCCGCTCAACCTGACCGACGTCATCATCGGCAAGGACGGCAACATGTACTTCACGATCGGCGGACGTGGCACGGTGTCCGGTCTCTATCGCGTCGCCTACAAGGGGCACCAGTCCACCTCCCGGAGCAACAAACCGAACAAGGACGGTGCTGCCGCCCGGAAGTTGCGCCAGAAGCTCGAGGCCCTGCATGGGAAACCCAGCACCGATGGCAAGGCCATCGCATTCCTCTGGCCTCATCTCAACAGCCCAGACCGCGCCATACGGTACGCCGCACGGATCGCCCTCGAGGCCCAGCCGGTCTCGGAGTGGAAGGACCGGGCCCTGTCCGAGAGCTCGATCGACGGTGGCATCACCGCCCTTCTGGCGCTGGCGCGGGTGGGTGACAAGACAGCGCAGGACGAGGTCTGGATGGCCCTCGGGCGCCTACCCGTGACCGCCTTCAACGAACGCCAGGTCGTGGATGCCCTCCGCCTTCTCGAGGTGAGCATTGCCCGCCACGGTCTTCCCTCGGACGAAATCACCCAGGGCGCCACGGAGCGCCTGTCGGCCTCCTTCCCCCAGGCGAGTGCCCGGGTGAACCGCGAACTCGCACAGGTCCTGGTCGCCCTCCGGGCTCCGGACGTGGTCGAGAAGACGCTGGGCCTCATGGCGCGGGCGTCCACCCAGGAGGAGCTCATCCATTACCTGTTCCATCTCAGGACCGCCAAGGACTGGACCCCGGCGCAGCGGAAGGAATACCTCGAGTACTGGCTGAAGGTCCGGGAGGGGTACAACCACGATGCGATCGTGTCGCGATGGTTCGACGAGGCCGGGCGCCCCTATGGCGATGGCGCAAGCTTCAACAATTTCCTCAAGAACTTCCTGAAGGACGCGACCGCAGGCCTGACTCCGGCCGAGAAGGACGAGGTGACCCCGGTCCTGAACGAAATCGCGGCGAACCCTTCCGGACGGAAGGGCAAAAGCGATTTTCCGCCGCCGAAGCAACGGCCAAGCGCGAAGGAATGGACCGTTGGTGACCTGTCGGGATCCATCGACTCCGCCTCAAAGGGCCGCAATTACGAACGCGGACGCCAGGCGTTTGTCGATGCCCAGTGCCTGGCCTGCCACCGTTTCGGTCGTGAGGGCGGAGGCGTCGGACCGGACCTCACCGCGGTGAGTTCCCGGTTTGGGAGACGCGACCTCCTGGAAAGCATCCTCGAACCCAGCAAGGTGCTGTCCCAGCAGTTCGAGAACACGACCGTGACCCTCAAGGACGGTGACTCCATCACCGGCCGACTGGTGGAGGAGACCCCGGATACGCTGGTCCTCCTGCCGAACCCCCTCCTGCCGGATTCGAGGATCCGCATCGAGAAGACCAAGGTCTCGTCAAAGACAGCCTCGAAGATCTCACCCATGCCAACCGGCCTGGTGGATGGACTCACGCAGGAGGAGATCCTGGATCTCCTCGCATTCATCGAGTCTTCGGGGCGGCGCCAGCACCCGTCGTTCGCGCAATAGCGGAGGATCCGGCGGATGGGCCGGGATCTCTCAGAGGGATCCCGGCCGGTCCACGGCCGCCAGTTCCTCGACGGAATGGACTCCGGGAGGATGCACCGAGACGTTGGGGAGGCGCGGGCTGGATCTGTCGGCCGTTGACGGACCGGTCACCGGAGCCGTGGCTGCAATGATTCCAGCGACGGCCACAAACCAGAAAGCAATCATTAGGGTCGGAACCATCCTCCGAATCCAATCCCGGGGCGAACCGTCACGTTCCTGTCCGACCCCACCCACCCCCGATGCGGAGCCCGAATACTTCGGGCTCGCCAGGGTTCTCGGACTGGCCTTGAAGATGCCCGATGCCTGAATGACCGATGCGGCCAGGATCTCAGTCGCGTGGGAGACGAGTTCCTCGAGCTTCCTTCCCGCCCGCCGCAAATCACCCGTCAGTGCCTCAGAACCCGGTTTCGCATTCATGGTCAGTCTTTTGGATCATCGATATCCGCCACGGGACCGACGGGGCTGGAACCGCCGCCTGTCCTCTGTCGACCGAAGAACCGACAGAGCATTGGGATCTCCCCAGCCCTGCCCGCCTTCCGAAACTTGAAAGAAACGACGGGGCGAACCGCTGCTGGCTAAGTCGTGGTGGGGTGGCTTCGCTTTCACAACGGTTCGACCCGACGAAGCGACCCTTGCCCAAGTCATCCGGATCCAACAATCGGCACCCACACCCGATGCACCCAAGGAGTATGTCCAGCCTTCCTAGGGGATAATCCTAAAGGGGCCGTGCCGGGTTCCTGTGCCAATGGAACCCGCCTCAATCTCAAGAATCTCTTCGAGGACGCAGGTCGTGGGCCAACCCGTCCCTTTGGATCACGAAACAAGGAGCACACCGAAGAGGCAGAGGTATCCCGAGGCCCGAAATCTCACGCTCAGTGGGCGTGCAGCGGGGACAGGAAATAAAGCAGTCCGGGTCTCAGGGTGCCCTGGGGAAGAATCCCAGGGACCTCGAGACGGACACGCCCTGAAGCCCCGGAGCGCCCCAACAGCCCGAGAAAATCCTCGAAGGAATGGGGCGAGTCGAAGGAGATGAGATCGGCGTCCTGGATCCCTGCCAAGGCCTTGGCCCGGGAGACCGCCTTCTGGAAATCCCCCAGCTCGTCGACCAAACCCGCCTCATGGGCCTGGCTCCCGGAGAGGATGCGTCCATCCGCAAGCCCCTCCCATTCCGGAGACAACATCCGCCCGGACTCGATGCCCGCCTTCCGGTTCTTCTCGGCCGCCGCGTTCCTCCCCTCTCGCACCACCGTCTTGAAACGGGTGAAGCTTTCCTGGACGAGGTCGTTCAGGATCCGCTTTTCCTCGGGAAGGACTTCCTCGGGACGCTGCTCACCGCTGAACATGTCCTTGAGCCTGCCACTCTTCACCACATCCGGAAGCACGCCAACCTTGTCCATCAGCCCGCGGTAGTTGTAGCCGTGGAAGATCACCCCGATGCTTCCGGTCAGGGTGAGGGGATGGGCGACGATCCAACGGCAGGGAGCGCTGACATAGTATCCCCCGGAAGCTGCGAGCGATCCCATCGCGGCCACGACCGGGATGTTGTGCTCGTCCTGGAATGAACGGATGGCGTCGTGGATCTCATCGCTGGCCAGGACCTCTCCACCGGGCGAGTCGACACGCAGGACGACGGCACGGATCTCCCCGTCCTCGGAGGCCCGCTTGAACTGGTCCCGGATGTTCTGCACCAGACCTTCTGAGACCCCCGGCGTGCGCCCGCTGATGATGCCATCGATGTCCACCACCAGCACCTTGTGGTCGGCGTCGTTGTCCTCCAAGACCTTCTCGCGCAGACGACCCGGGCCCGAACGGCTTCCCGAGGTGAGCAGGTTCGTCTCCCAGCCCGACTCGAGGACGCTCAGCACCCAGGCGAGGGCGGCGGCGCAGGTCACGAGGCCGACGAGGCCGAGGATCCAGGGCCAGCGGGAGTGTCGCGGAGGCGATTTCTGGGACGGGGATGGGGCGGAGGGATCCACCTTGGACGTCACGGGAAGCTGCGGAGGGAGTCCGTCGGACATTCTGACAGGCTATTCCAGACGCCTTCCAAGGCAAGGCGTCAGGTCCACCACGACAGATCCGGGCGTCCCCGGCCTAGAATCGCCTCGCGGACACCGGGGTTCGTCCTCCAAAGTCCTCCGGCCGGGACGATCCGGTTCCCTGCTCCCGTCCTCCATGAAGGCCAGAATCATCATCACCCCCAAGAAAGCCGTCCTCGATCCGCAGGGCAAAACCGTCCAGAACGCCCTCGAGCACATGGGCCACTCCGGCATCACCGGCGTCCACGTCGGCAAATACATCGAGATCGACCTCGCTCTCGGCACCGACAGGGCCACCGCCGAGAAATCCCTCCGCGATGCCGCCCACCGCTTCCTCAGCAATCCCGTCATCGAGGACTTCCGGCTCGAGCTGGTCGACTGATCCCGACCCCTTCCCCGCCCTCCCCGCTCGCCATGCACTTCGCCGTCCTCCAGTTCCCCGCCAGCAACTGCGACCAGGATTGCCTCCACGCCCCACGTGTCCTCGGCCATTCCAGCTCCCTGGTCTGGCACAAGTCCACCGCTCTGGGCCCTGCCGACGCCGTCATCGTCCCGGGGGGCTTCAGCTACGGGGACTACCTCCGCTGCGGGGCCATCGCCCGCTTCAGTCCCGTTCTCCAGGCCGTCCAGGAGTTCGCCGCCCAGGGCGGCCTGGTCCTGGGCATCTGCAACGGCTTCCAGATCCTCTGCGAGGCCGGACTCCTCCCAGGCGCCCTGGTCCGCAACCGCGACCTCCGCTTCCACTGCGAGCAGGTCCATCTCAGGACCGCCAATCCCAACACCCCCTTCACCCGGTCCATCCCCCAGGATACCCCCCTTCGCATCCCCATCGCCCACGGCGAGGGCTGCTACTTCGCCGATCCCGACACCCTCTCCAGACTCCAGTCCAACCGGCAGATCCTCTGGCAGTACTGCGACGCCACAGGAACCGTCGGTGACCCGGCCAATCCCAACGGCTCCCTCCTCAACATCGCCGGCATCGCCAACGACCGCTTCAATGTCGCCGGCCTCATGCCTCATCCCGATCGCGCCGCAGAACCCCTCCTCGGCTCCACCGACGGCCGGTTCATCTTCCAGAGCATGATCGAGACGTTCACGTCATCCAGGCTAGCGGCTGCCTAGTGTAGAGGCGGGTGGCAGAATCCCGGAACCACCCCTACCTAGGAGAACGAGAAAAGGAGACATGGCATCCAAGCACCCCATCACCAAGTTGGCCTCTCGGAGATTCGACCTGTCTCTCCGCCATCGTTGGACCATCGCAAATAATCTCGGCCAAGGCGGCGGCAGAACGGTTTACCCCGTCATATTCGCGGAACTTTCCGATTTTCTTGGTCGAACAGGGCTCGGAGAGGCCTCCCCCTCAAGTCAATACGGAGAGTCCCATCAGACGGTAAGCCGGTTTTTGAGACAGATCGACATCCGAAGACTGTCGTTCGACGACATCCCCGGGAGCATGGAGTACCTTGAATCGGTCGGATCTGGAAACTTTCCCGCGAAGTGCGCCGTGAACCTGGCCTTGTTGGATGGGGCAGCCAAGGCGGCGGAAATCCCTCTCCATGCGTTTCTAGACCTGAGCTTCCCGAATCCTGGACCTGTCACCTCGTTCAGCATCGGCATCGACGAGCCAGAGGTCATGGCAACAAAGACCCGGGAGGCAGAGTCCATGCCGATTCTGAAGGTCAAGCTGGGAGGCTCCAATGACCAGGCGACCTTCCAAGCAGTGCGGAACGCAGCTCCCGACAAAATTATTCGCGTCGATGCCAACGCAGCATGGACCCGACGGGAGCAGGCCCTCGAGACCATTGAGTGGCTGGCCGCGGATGGCCGTGTGGAATTTGTCGAGCAACCGATGCCCACCAGCACCTCAGAAGCGGACACCCGTTGGCTGAGGGATCGGTCTCCCCTTCCCATTTTCGCCGACGAATCCTATCAACACGCCACCGATGCCGTGCGGGTCGCCCAAGGGTTCCATGGGGTGAATGTGAAGCTTGTGAAAACTGGTGGTGCGACGGCAGCCAAGTCGGCCCTAGAGGCCGCCCGGGCGCAGGGACTGAAGACCATGATTGGCTGTATGATTGAGAGTTCTGTCCTTATCTCTGCGGCGGCCCACCTTGCCAGCCTCGCCGACCATCTGGACCTGGACGGCAACCTGTTGGTCGACAACGATCCATACCGAGGGGTCGTCTGCCATCAAGGACGACTTGGGTTTGAAAACAGCACTCAAAGGACCGGCATCCAGGCTGGATTATGACCCAGCGTTTGATCCCCACGGCTGGTGTTGGATTCCCTACACCTCGGGAGTCGGAGAAAGCAACGCGAGCCGATCGACACAAAACAAAGCCTCGACACAAGCGATCCTGATCTGCCATTCTCCCCACTTCGATTGACGGACGTTTACGGGGCGGTGGTTTGCTGCCCGACACCGAAATCATCATGGAAGCCAAGTCTAAAACCATCAGCGAGCATCGCACTCACGACAAAGACACGGGGTCGCCCGAAGTCCAAGTCGCGTTGCTGACGAGCCGCATCAACAACCTTACCGAACATCTGCAGAAGAACAATCGTGATCACGGCTCTCGCCGCGGTCTGTTGATTCTGGTCAGCCAGCGTCGCCGCTTGCTGAACTACCTGCAGAATAAGGATGAGTGCCGTTATCAAGCGCTCACCAAGAAGTTGAAATTGAGGAAGTGATTCGTAAAGCCGGGCACCTGCCCGGCTTCGGCTTTTGGCCCTTCACCCTCCTTGAGAGGTCGGCACCGCAGCCAGCGTGATCCGGTCGCCTTGAGGGGCCAGTACGTGAAACCCAATAGGTCGCGCGCAATACAGCGCGTCCGCCTCCACGGGCGATTTCACTCAGCGACCCCGATTCGGAGACCCTAGTTCCAAAACGGGTCGGGGCGGTTGACTGAAATCTCTCGCGGAACGCCAAGCGCATCCGCATATGCTAGAAAAAGTTATCGCTAACGTTTGTGGCCAGGATATCATTATTGAATCCGGCCGCTATGCCCGACAAGCCGACGGTTCTGTGACCGTCCAACTCGGAGAGACCGTCATCCTTACGGCTGCCGTAGCAGCCACCAAGGCCAAGGAGGGGCAGGACTTCTTTCCCTTGACTGTGGACTACCGTGAGAAGGCGTCCGCCGCCGGTAAATTCCCCGGCGGTTATTTCAAACGGGAAGGTCGCCCCACAGAGAAAGAAATACTTACCTGCCGACTTACCGATCGGCCAATCCGACCATTGTTCCCGAAGGGCTGGTACAACGAGGTCCAAGTCCAGACCGTGCTGCTTTCAGCGGACGGACAGAATGATCCCGACATCCTCAGCATCGTGGCTGCCTCTGCGGCCCTGATGGTCTCGGATATCCCATGGGCAGGCCCGATCGGCGCCGTGCGTGTCGGCCGTGTGGACGGAAAATTCATTGCGAATCCCACCCATGACCAGCAGATCGACTCGGATCTCGAACTTATCTATGTCGGCAATGACCACGACGTGGTGATGTACGAGGGGTCTGCGAAGGAAATCAACGATGCCGACTTCATCGAGGCTCTGCGCTTCGGCCAGGAGGCGATTCAACCCCTGATCCATGCCCAGAAGGAGCTTGCTGCGAAGATCGGCAAACCCAAACGCCAGATCAATGTCAAGGTCGTCCCCGAGGAGATTCTCTCCGCTGCCAAATCTCTGGCAGGAACCCGGGTCGTGCCCGCCCTGCTGACGCCCCAGAAACTAGCCCGTGAGGCGGCTGTCAACGCAGTGTTTGCCGATGTCGGCGCAAAACTCGTGGAGAAGTTCGGTGCGGACAAGGTGACGGAGTTCGTGATCAAGGATGCCCAATACTATCTCCAGAAGGAGGCGGTTCGGACCCTGATCCTGGATTCCGGCAAGCGCCTTGACGGCCGTGGTTTCGACATTGTCCGCCCTCTGAACAGCGCGGTGGGATTCCTGCCCAGGACCCACGGGTCTTCCATGTTCCAACGCGGTGAGACCCAGGCTGTGTGCATTGCCACCCTTGGAACCAGTGACGACATCCAGGAGTTCGATGCCTACACCGGCGGGGAGACAAAGAAGCAGTTTCTTCTGCACTACAATTTCCCCAATTTCTCCGTCGGCGAGACCGGCCGCATCTCTGGTCCAGGCCGTCGTGAGATCGGCCATGGAGCCCTCGCCGAGCGCTCCGTGCGTCCGATGGTTCCGGTGGAGGAATACCCCTACGCAGTCCGTGTGACTGCCGAGATCATGGAGTCCAATGGCTCCACCTCGATGGCCTCGATCTGCGGAGCGACCCTGGCTCTCATGGATGCCGGAGTTCCGTTGAAGCGCCCCGTCGCCGGCATCTCCATCGGCATCTGTACCGAGTATGGTTCAGACGACGCCATCAGCCGATACCAACTCCTGACCGACATCATCGGGTGGGAGGACGCATTCTGCGACATGGACTGCAAGATCGCGGGAACCGAGAAGGGTATCACCGGGTTCCAGTTGGACCTGAAGCTCAAGGGACTTCCGCTGTCGATCATGGCCGAAGCTGTCCAGAAGGCCTACACCGCCCGCTTGGAGATCCTCAAGCACATGGCGGAGACGATTGCAGAGCCAAGGACCGAGCTCTCCAAGTACGCCCCTCGGATCACCGTCATGCGGATCAACCCTGAGAAGATCGGCATGCTCATCGGACCCGGCGGCAAGAACATCAAGCGTCTGGTTGATGAGTCGGGCTGCGAGATCGATATCGAGGACGACGGAACGGTTAAGATCTTTTCCGTGTCCGCGGAGGGCATGGAGATCGCCAAGAAGGAGATCGAAGCCATTGGTGCTGAGATCGAGATCGGCAGGATCTACCTCGGACGTGTTGTCACCCTGAAGGAATTTGGTGCTTTCGTCGAAGTCCTGCCGGGACAAGACGGACTGGTTCATGTCAGTGAGCTCTCCAACAAGCGCGTCAACCGCCCAGAGGACGTCATCAAGGTCGGAGATGAGATCTGGGTGAAATGCATCGGTGTGGATGACAAGGGACGGGTGAAGCTGAGCCGCAAGGCTGCCATGGAGGAACGCGGAGAGATCCCTCCGTCCGACGACTCCGAGCCCGCTGCAAAAGCTGAGCGCCCTGAGCGTCCTCAGCGAGGAGGAAGGGGCGAGCGAGGTGAACGCCGGGAACGCGCTCCGCGAGGCGAAGCTTCGTCGGGTGAAGCCGGCGGTGAGACCGAGGGCTCCTCGAGGCCGGCCCGCGGACCCAAGCAGGGTTCCCCTGAGGATAAGGCCCGTGCCGCTGCCGCTGCCGAGCCCGGGAAGATCTACCGTGCCAAGGTGGTCTCCATCAAAGACTTCGGCGCCTTCGTAGAGTTTGCACCGGGAGCCGAGGGCCTCGTCCATGTGAGCGAATTGGCCAACTTCCGGGTGAAGAAGGTCGAAGACATCGTCCAGATGGGCGATGAGATCACCGTGAAGTGCCTCGGCATCGACGAAAAGGGCCGGGTTCGTCTCAGTCGGAAAGCTGCCATGGAAGAGCGTGAGCAGCAGCCCGAGGGTTCCACGGCGGACTCCGCTGAGGAATCGACTTCCCAAGCCAGCCCGGCCGAGGGATCTGATCCATCTTCCCCGCCCACCAACGAGGGTTGATCCGGACTGGTTTTCTAAAGCGAGGCGGACCGAAAGGTCTGCCTTTTTCATTGGAAAGCCCCCCGGACCTCCCCTCGCGATGGGTTTACAAGGGGCACCTTCCTCACCGTTCATGGACTCGCAGGCACCCCATAAACGGAGTTTTTCCCCATTGCAGCTCCAGGCGATGCTCAGCCTTCTTGGGGACGAAGATTCCTCCGTGGTTGAGACCATCAGAAGGCACATCCTGTCGGCGGGCGCAACAGGGCTGGAGTTCCTCGCGGCCAATACCCGGCACCCCGATCCGGTCATCCGCCGCCGGGTGCTCGAGACGGTCGACAGATGCGAAGCTGACCGGCGCGACGACGAGTTCCTTTCTTTTGTGCTATCCCAAGGTGAGCACTTCGATCTCGAGGAAGGGGTCTGGAAGTTCACTCTTACAAGCTATCCCCGCACCAACGTTGAAGGGTTCAAGGCTCAACTGGACGACTGGTCCGACAGGGTGCAGCATCTCATGGGTCGATGCCCAGGCCCCGGTGTCGCCGTTGATGCACTCAATGAGGTTCTCTTCCGGAAGCTTGGCTTTGTCGGCAATGAGACGGACTACTTCAACCCTGAGAACAGCTATCTCAACAGGGTAATGGACCTCAGGCGGGGCATCCCCATTTCACTCTGTCTCGTCTATCTATTGATCAGTAAACGCCTGGGGCTGCCACTGGTCGGAATTGGAATGCCCGGACATTTCATCTGCCGATGGCAGACCGCCACCGAGGAAGTCTTCATCGACCCCTTCCACTCAGGCCGGCTCTTAACGCGTTCCGAGTGCCGCAAACGCCTCCATGACCTAGCGATTGAGTACGACGAACGACATCTTGCGCCGTTGAGCCACCGCCGAACCTTGACCCGCGTCGTCGCGAACCTCCATTTGATTCACAAGGAACGAAGAGAGGCGGCAACCGTCGAGCGGCTCCTCCGCTATCTGATCGCCTTGTCGCGCTGAGTCGGGCCGGTTCCGGTTCCAGTGCTACCCTGAATGGCATCACGGGGAAATGCCTACAGCAGGATTAAGGAGAACCGGTCTTGCTTGTCGTCTCACGGATCCAACCACATCCATCATCTGGAGCCGGAGCGATTCGTCTGCCAGAGATCCTATCCACGAAGACATATGCTCTGGTGATCGTTCAACCCACACGGCAACAAGTTCACGCATGGCAGCTTCACGGACGAGCAAGTCTTGGAAGCCAACGATCCAGTCGGCCGCAGACTCCGGATCGAGGGTGCCCCAGCTGCGAGCCACCAGCACGGCTGAATCCTCCTGCTCTTTCCCCGATGCAATGGATCGGGCAACAATTCCCGCGGCGTCTTGGCCGTTGTCCACGGCCAACGAAACGGCCAACGCCGAGAAAACCTCCTGTCTGAGCCGAGACTCCGGTAGACGGGACGCCCAGACCGAAGCGGCTGACGGATCCACGCCTGCCCACTGTCGGACCGAGTGGAGGAGAAGCTCGTCCCGCGTCGGGGAGAAGGGGAGTTTAGAGGCAAGATCGACAGCCCCCTCTGGCTGGAGTCGCGCCATTTCAAAACCGATTTCCAGGAGAACGGTGTTCCTTTCGGTATCTTCCACGAGGGAACCCGCCCAGCGTGTCGCGGAATCCGAATCCACTGAAAACCACACCACTGCAGCCTGTTTGAGGGCTGTCACCCGGTCCTTCCCTGCAAGATGGCTCACCACCCACGCTGTCATCGCCTCGGGATCGGCTTCACACCAGGCACGGAGCCTCAAGATCCTCTCGGGATCGTCCTCGAGAGCCTGTTTTTCATACTGATTCAAGGCCTTGGGTCCATCGACCCTTGCCGGTTGCGGAGGGAAGCGAACGTCGCCGGACTCCAAGGCTATCGTTGTTTCCTCAGTGGTATCCAGCTCAGCCGGATTGCTCAACGGGTTGACCCGAGTAGGTGGCTCCCATGACGGACCTTCCCTGATAACGGCGGCAGCCAAGACCACACCCGCGATCCAACACCACACAGGTACACCGGCCATGGAATGATCCCTCTTCATTGCGGGAATCAATCTATTGGTACACGAGGGGGTCGGTGATGAGCCCAGTGGCTACCAATGCCTGATCGGATGAGGCGACAACAAAACCCACGTAGACCGTCCTGGGCAACACAAGACCCCCGGGAACATTGCGGAAGTTGACCCAGCGCGGAGCACCGTTCGGGAGGGTCTCATCGAAATAACGCAGGAGAATGGTGTCCCCACCCGCCTTGACCATCCGCTTGATGCCGATCCTCCTCGCCTTGATGGGTAGTGTCGGGATCGTCGACGAGACAGCTCCCGCCCGACTTCTGTAGAGGAATGGCGTCGCTCCCACTCCGACAAAGACATACGGAGAAGAGTCATTGAGGTTCTCTCGGATCATAAGACCGACTATCTCGGATCCGTCATCCGTACCCGCGGCCGAGACTTCAGCTTCGATTTCACCATTGCCGGTAAGGGGCTGGAAAACGAAGCGGAACGAATCAGTGGGTCTTCCAGCCTGCAGGACCCCACTACTGGAACCGACGAACGACAAAGGTTTCCCGGCGGCAGTCTCGGCAAAGCCCGGCCTAGAGACGACACCTATATCCTTGGTTTTCCAAGGCGAAGGGAGAGCGGCAGCAATGTTGATATCAACCGGGCGGGAATCAACGATCGATCCTCCCCCATAGGCCACCCTAGCCACGATTCGTGTGGCTCCGGCTGGCACATTTTCCCAGCTAGCCTCAAAGGGTGCCGATGTCACCTCACAAACAGAAACGCCACCTGATAGGAAGGAGACCTTTTGGATTGCATGACCACCGGATTCGAGTCGAGCACGCAGAACGAGGTGGGCCGGCGCCCTGAAATCGGAACCACCATCCAGCACCTCCAGAACAACGGAAGGAGGCTGACCCGGTTTTACCACCACCGCCACAGGAGCCGTCTCGATCATTCCACCGTCTCCATAAAAGACACGCGCCGAAACCGTCGTGCTCCGGGCCGATACCCCTGACCAGACAAACCCGTAGGGTGCCGACGTGTCCTCGCCAAGAGGCTTCCCACCTTCGAGGAACTGAACCTTCTGGATCGGGTTCCCGTTCGAATTCACCACCACTTCCATCCCCACCGTCGCCGGCGCAACCCAGCCCCTAGGGGGCATAGGAATGCCCAACGCGGCGGTTGGCTTCGCATTCCCAATCACCACCGCCACAGGAGCCGTCTCGATTATTCCACCGTCTCCATAAAAGACACGCGCCGAAACCGTCGTGCTCCGGGCCGATACCCCTGACCAGACAAACCCGTAGGGTGCCGACGTGTCCTCGCCAAGAAGCGTCCCACCTTCAAGGAACTGAACCTTCTGGATGGCATTCCCATCTGCATTGATCACTGCCGTCATAACCACCGTCGCTGGCGCAACGAAACCATCAATTGTAGTGGGTACGTCCAAGCTAGCTGTCGGCTTCGAATTAATAATCAGCACCGCGACAGCAGCGGTATCAATTGTCAGGCCGTCTCCGTAGAAAACTCGGGCTTTTATCGCCGTTTCCCTGGCTGAGGTTGCCAGCCACTTGAAATAGAATGGAGCAGATGAAACCTCCCCCAAAACACTACCTCCCTCAATGAACTGAACTTTTCTAATCAAATTTCCATTGGCTTGAACAACGGCCTCCATGTCGATGGATGCAGGAACTCGCCACGGTCCCGGCGCAGCAGGGACCCGCAGGGAAACGGTTGGATCCGGGTTCCGACTCGGAACCATCACAGGAAGCGGGTCAGAGGTGAGGACATGGCCAGTCAAAAAGATGGCCTTTGCCGTTACAAGACAGTTTGTTCCAGGCTCTGATTGCAATATGGACTCGAAAGGTGGCTCGAAATCCTCCCCCACCACTCTCTCGCCCTCAAAAAATTGGACCTTTTCGACCTGAAATCCTTCACAGTTCCCCAATTCACCCCTCAAGGACACCTTGCCGGAGGATAGGTCTGACGCAATGACAACCAAGCTTGATAGCGGTTTTGAATAATGTATTCCAACAACATTGGATGGAACAAACCAATCATCCGTCAATCCATGGTAATAGACCCGGGCTTCAACGTTGAAATATCCCTCAACTGCGTTCTTCCATTCGAGTGAGTAAGGCGGCGTCAAGTCCTCTCCGATTACCTGTCTACCACCACTTATGAACAAAACACGTCTCACTGGCATCCCAATATCATCCATTTGAAGCTCAAGGTTCACCGGGTTTGAAACAATCACAGGGGACTGGCTTGAGGTTGCCTGTAATCGATGGTTTGGCATTCGAGGGTGAACCCGGAATCTAATGCCGAGGCCATCATTGACGAGACCATAAAAGGCCTGTCCATTTTTCAGCACCCCCAATGGAGAAATACCTAATGAAGATGCGGCGCCGATGTCGGTCACTTGCATCTCAAAGTCCGGTCCCTTCAATTCACGGTAAAAGTCGACTCTTGTTCCATCGATTTTTTTATATTCTATACGAACAACAACCTTCTCAACCTCCTCAATTGGAGACCCAAAAACCGCCTTGAATTTCAGGGCAGCTGGGGCAATCAATTCCCCCCATGGTGTATATTGATCAGATGACGCGGCAACCCTCAGATTAAAGGGAGGCATGGGGAGATCCACGCGGATTTCCGGTGAGTTTTCACTTTCAATGCCAACACCGTTCACCGAGCGGACGGAAAAATAGTAGGTCCTACCTCCTTCGAGGCTGTTGATCCTCGCCTCATTCCATGGCGTCTCGGTGACAGCCTTATATTCGCCCAATTGATCACGGACATAGACCCTATAAAAAGCCCGGGTTGGGGCGTCGGAGTGGTCCCATTTCAGGTCGATAAATCCAGCGGTTGCCACGTTGGCAATCAACGCAGCCACCAAAAACCGCCCACTGCGACAAAGAAACGTTATCATGGCGAGCCTCCTCAAAATCGCGAGATTGATCCTTCTCAACCTCGATTCATTCTTGAATCTGAGAACAAACGTCGTGAATTGGTCTTCGACCTATGGCTGACCTAGAACAAATCCCATAGCCTTTAGGGTCTGATCCTAGGTGAAATCACCACCTCGGAGACCTCCAAGCCTTGGACAGGAAAACGTTCTGTCCACCTGGATCCCATGAGATACGAATCCGACCCACAGCCCCAATCTCACGCCCGCCTTCAATGCGAACGGACTCTGATGTTGTCCGGATGCCAGAGATTTGCAGGGGTGGATGAGGCGGGACGGGGACCCTTGGCCGGACCCGTGGTCGCGGCAGCTGTCATACTTCCCATGTCGTGGATCCGGGATGGACTGCCACGCGAGCTCCGTTCCATCAATGACTCCAAGAAGTTGACCCCAATCCAACGAGAAGACTTTTTCGAACGCCTCGAGGGAGCAGCGGGTGTTGAACACGGGGTTGCCATTGCTGATGCATCAACGATCGATGCCATCAACATCCTGCAAGCAACCCATCATGCCATGAACCAAGCCCTCCTTCGTCTTGTTCCATTACCGGATCATGCACTCGTGGATGGCAACCCGGTTCGATCACTCGTCATCCCCCAGACTGCCCTGGTGAAAGGCGACTCCAGAAGCTATTCCATCGCGGCTGCCAGTATCCTTGCGAAAGTCACCCGGGATCGGTGGATGGATGAGGCAGACCAGCGGTGGCCGGAATATGGATTCGCGAGACACAAAGGGTATCCGACCACTGAGCATCTCGAGGCCCTGCGTCGACATGGGCCTTGTCCGATCCACCGACGGAGTTTCGCACCGCTACGGCCCGTGCAATCCGAACTGTTCCTACAATGAGGAATGCCTTGGCAAGAGTCCTCTACTGGTGTCGAGGCATCCCCGACCAACCTTCCAACATGAGGTTGGGAACATTCGGCGAACATGCCGCCAGCGAGCATCTGTCCGGAAAGGGGATGCGGCTCCTGACAAAGAACTACAGGACCCCACGAGGTGAGATCGATCTGGTCTTTCGGGATCTGGACTGTCTTGTATTTGTAGAGGTAAAGACCCGGTCCGAGGGGGCTCGGACCCGCCCTGCGGACGCAGTGGATGTCCGAAAACAGCAGCGGATCTCACGTGCCGCGGAGACCTATCTGCGTCGGATTGATGCCTCTCGACCGGTCTGGAGATTCGATGTTGTCGAGGTCCTCATCGAGGGAGAAAGGGTGTCACGCATCGAGCACCTCAAGAACGTCTTCGAGATGCACCCGAGGAGAAGCGGAGGACACAACAGGTCGGGAACTAGGGGTGCACGGCCCTGACAAAGATGGTGCTGGCACCGCCAGGCGCCGGCACGGAGATGGGAGTGGGATCAGGCTGTGCCACCACGACCGAACCGGGTATCCAGTGAAGGAGATCCTCCGAGTGTTCAACCCGGTACCGCTGATCAGGGGTTCCGATGAGTTGGCATGCAAGGACTCCGTTCTGGACACCAATCACGGACAGAAGAGCGGCCATCGGTGGGGCTGGAGGGATAGGTTCGACGGCAAAGAGCAATGTGTTGGGTAATGCCGTGAGGTTTGTGCTGGCCCCTGCGAGCCGACCTTCGACCTGGAATGTCACCTCATACCAACCGTTGCCGGAGAAACCCCAGTTATAGTGTCCATGCCCTCCGAGCGCAGGGCGGACCAAGGAATCCGGGCCGATCCCGGTCCGGGTATCGAGCACCATGTTCAACCCACCCGAAGGATCAAACTGCCACAGAAAGAACCAGCCAGGGGCATGGACCTCCCTCAATCGGATCACAGGAGGGCCGGCAAAGACCCCCAATGGCAGACCCTCTCCCGAGATTCCGAGGAAGAGCAGTCCTGGATCCTGTGAGGCGGGAAGGATCCACAACGGGTAGCCCGGTTCACCGAACTGCTCGAACCCAGAGGGTATGGGCGTCTGGGCACCCTCTCGGACCACCAACACCACATTGGTTGCGGCATAGTTGGTCGCCCGATCCCGATCACGCAGCACCAGTTCAAGTTCATTCTTAGCGCCAGGGTGGTACTGGATCTGAAGATCCACATGATCCTGGGAGAGCCAAACGCGTTCCGATCCAGCTGCACCATATACCGAAACGACATCGAGAAGGGCCATCAACGTCAGGGCAAGGATGCAGGCAGAAACAGGTCTCATAGGCTGGGTTGGAGATGTCGACCTTCTGGTTCCGGTAGTGCTTCAAGCCTCAACAAAAGTGCGACTTCGCAACTATTGAGGCTCGCATAATAGAGTGTCAGTCTGGCCATAAAGTCGCCTTCTTGTAGCAGGCAATGATGATGGTTCGGTGGCGGCGCATTCGACGAAGGGCTGCCGTCGCGGCAAAGCTCAGTTCCCACGCCTGAGTAGCGACAAGGTTGGCGATTTGGTGCTGCTTGAGATTGCCCCACATGTATTCCACAGGGTTCAGCTCCGGTGCATAGGCCGGAAGCCGCTCCAGCACGATGCGCCCACCCGTCCCCTCCACATAATCCCTCACCAATCGGCTGCGGTGAATCGGGGCACCGTCCCATATGGCGGTCAGTTTTCCGGGGATGTGACGTTGAAGGTGGCGCAGGAAATCGATCACCTGCGGCCCTTTGATGCTGCCGGGATGGATCTGGAAATAGAACCGGTACAGGGACAACCCACCGATCATCGACAGACTCTTCCATCCAAATGTCTCTTGGATCATCGGTGTCTTGCCGATCGGTGCCCAAGTCCGCACCCGGGTGGGCCGAGTGCTCAATCCGCTCTCGTCGATGAAGACATTGGTGCGGCCCTCCGAGCGCGCTTTTTTTATCGCGGGCTATTCCACCCGTTTCCAACGGCGGATCCTTGTTTCGTCGCGCTCGATCGCCCGGCGTTCCGGGCGCTGACAGCTGAAACCGTTGGCCCCCAGCAAACGCCATACATGACCTGGATGATACTTCACACCGGTCAACTCCTGGATCAGGGCCGCAACGCGGGGAAGCGTCCACAAGTTGGTCCTGTACCCACGGCTCACAGGGCCTGCAACCAGGGCCTGAGTGACCTGGGCTGTCTGTTCGGCCGTCAGCTTTGGTTTCCGACCGGCCTTACCTTTGCTGGCGAGGCCCGATTTGCCTCCCTTGGTCCACGCGATCTTCCATCGATAGGCCACCTGACGGCTTACCCCAAGCCTTCGGCCCACCTCTGGGGCCAAAACATTTTTCTCGAAGAGGGAAGCCGCCTGAACCCGCCGCTTCTCCATCTGAAGGTGGTCACGCTTGAGTGGGATCTCCGAAGCGTAAACGGCAGCCGGAGAAATGGCACCCTGATATGCGATTCTCAATAGGACGCGGTCGCCATGACAGGATCATTCGGGAGGACGCGCGATATTGTCCCCGCGATCCACCCGCTCCTTGAGCCCGCGAGCCTGCAGCGAAAGCACATGGCCACAGGCGAAAAGGTAGTTGGCCATGCCGCGCGAGTGGTCCGGGGACGGCTGGCCAGATCGATGGCGATCCGGCTGGATGTCGGCAACAACCGCAGCCCAGCCCTTGGACCAGTTACGCGAGTGGGTGTGATCGTTGAATCCACTGACGCTGTCCGGTGAGTCCGTTACCTCAAAGGTGGTGATGGTCTCTGCGGGATTCTTGAGTGCATTGAGATTCCTGAAGGATTCGATCACCTGACCGAAGCCGGACCGGAGATCAATCGCCACGTATTCATTGGGAATGTAGCTGGACGCCTGATTGGTCAACCGCGCCTGTCTCCTAGGGTCGACCGGACACAGCCGAATCCGGTCCGCATTCCCCAGGTAGGGAGCCAAGGTATAGATCCACGACCGATTGGTCTGTCCTGTCTCGTGCGTGGTTTCGGGGAATGATCCGCGATTGTCGTCGGCATACATTTGAATCCCCAATCCCAGTTGGTGGAGGTTCGACGAACAGGCCGCCCGCTGGGCCTTGGACCGCGCCGAGGCCAGTCCCGGCAGGAGAAGGCCAGCCAGGATCGCAATGATGGCTATCACCACCAGGAGTTCGACCAAGGTGAACGCCTGACGAGAACTCTTGAAAGGACTTCGGAACATGGAAGACCAGGCGCAGAAAGTCGGCGGGCCCTCGAGTTGCAAATCGATTGCAATATAAAGAGCAGCCCTCTTCAAACAAGGCGTTTTATGAAATCCCAACTTGGATTATGAGGCAGCGGCACACTCCGCATCACTTCGCGGATGCGAGATACTCGATCAGGTTCCTAAGATCCTGTCTCGACAGCAGATCCCCCAGACCCTCAGGCATTCCACTGAGCCCCTTTTCGCGGGTCTGGATGTCCACTTTCTTGACCGTGACGAGTCCCTCCTCAGGAGAGTTGATCTCGAGGGATTCCGGTGTCTCGGATTTGATGATGCCGGCGTAGGCGCTGCCATTCTTCAGGGTGACCAAAACACTCTCAAAGCCCACGGCAACCGCGGCGTTGGGATGGATGATCGACTGGAGGACGTACTCGCGTCCCTGCTTTTCGACAAGGCCGGTGAGTTCGGGTCCAACCTCGCCGCCCTCGCCATTGACCTTGTGGCAGCGGACGCAGGCCACCTCAGCCCGCTCGACGAACACCTTCCGCCCCTCCTCGGCACTGCCCCCGGTCAGACATACCTTCCAAGGTTCGACACCGGACGGTTTCGTGGCCGCGTGGCCAGCCTTCCATCTCTCGACAAGAGGCTGGAGAGACGGGTGCTGTGATGCTGCGTCGAGGACATCCAGTTGAAGCTCGGTCTGCACCTTGCCCACGAGAAGGTTGTTCATCCTCATCCGGATCTGCTCGATGGCGGGCTCGGTCTTCAGCTTTCCGAGCGAGGCCATGGCACCCTGTTTTTCTGCAAGGGTGCCCGACCGGATCACCTCGACCAGCCGCACGGTTGGATCCGCGACAGAAGCTCCTCCCTCGGACTGGGCCTGGGGTGGGAACTCGACACTCATCTTCAACGCCGCCTTGCGAACAGCCTCCTCCGCATCCTTCTGGGCCGCCTCCAGTGCGAGGAGATACTGGCCCGTCTGGATGCGAGCCAGAGCCTGGATGGCAGCCACCCGCAGGGGGGCATCACCCTGACGTTCCCGGACGATCGAGGCCAATACGGGAGCGGCTTCTTTGATCTCAAGCGAACCCGCTGCAACGGCCGCGGCCGAGCGCACCGGGTTTGGAGCCGTTGACAAAAGTTTATCCATGAAGGGCTTCAGAGCATCCCTCGGAGCCACCGCATCCCTCGCAAACGCCGTGGGACGCCAAAGACCGGTGATCCGGTCACGACCCAGGTTCTTCGCCCAGATCGACAGGCAGTCGAGCGCTTCCGCCCGGATCGGATCGGCACCACGTCCTTCGGCGGAGAACTTCGCCAGTGCCTGGGCGGTTTTCACCGTTCCAAAACGCTGGTTCGCATTGATCACCCGACGCGCAAGCGCAGGGTTCGAGTCCGGCCCGAGCGTGCCGATCAGCTCCGCAAGGTCGACCATCGCACCTGAGATCGGCAGATCGTTGATGGCCCGGGCCGCCTCAAGAACGAGCCGGGGGTCAGAATCACCCAGAAAAAGGGCGATTTCATGGCGCTCGAGTCGACGCATTGCGAGCAGGACGCCCATCCGCACAGAGGCGTCTGGATGCTTCGCCGAGGCCTGCATCGCATCAAAATCCCCGATTCCAACCAGGGCCTGGACGGCGGCGTGACGGAGAAATGGATCCCGGTCCGCATTCGCCTCCAGAACCGCAATCACGGCGGGAACGGACTCACGCCTCTGTAGTTTGCCGAGTGCGATGGTGGCCACGGCCGCAACATGGGAGTCCTGATCACGAGTCCTCAGGACAAGGGCATCATAGGCTGCAGGATAAGCGGCATCACCCAGCACCCGAGCGGCGGCGGAACGGAGGTGCGGGTCGGAATCTCCGATCACGGCAAGAACCGCATCCAACTCCTCGGCCTGCAGATCACGCCCCGCCTTGTGTGCCTTAGCCTGGATGTTGCCGAGGGCCCAGACCGCGTGGAGCCGCGCATGGATCGACTTGCCTCCCTTGGCCAGCCTGGTTAAGGCATCCACGACCTTGTCACCACGACCTGCCAGCTCGAACTGGGCAGCCTGACGAACCCGTTGGTTCGGATGGCCCAGCAGAGACAGTAGCTCCTTGTCCGGTCGATTCGAGACTCCGCCCGAGAGGATCTTCCGGGTTTCCTCGACGATCGTCTGCTGCTGGAACTGCGGATTGTAGGCGCGGTAGACGCGCCCCTTGCCAACCGGTTCCCAGCCGTCGACCCAGTCCAGCATCCAGAACGAGCCATCGGGGCCCCATGCAGCGTCGGTTGCCGCGATGGACCAGATCATCTTCCGATCCTCCACTATCTCGAAGGTCGCGCCCTTCGGACGAAGCTTGAACGCCCAGATCCCCGAGCCGGTTCCGCTGCCGCGGAAATCACAGACGGTGAAGGTGCCATTCCATTCGGGACCAAGGCCGGTCCCGGGATAATAGGCCACACCGCTGGGACCTGCTGTGATGTTCTTGATGGGGGGAGTCAGGTACGCAGGCTGGGACTCGTTCTGCGGGTGCCACATCTTCTCGGAGTTCCAAGGACCCCGAGGATTCGGCTGCTCCAGGAACTGCCACCCGATTCGCCATCCGGAATCCCCGCCTTCGATCAGATAGGTCCAACGCGCCTGGTCGCCGCCGTCCGAATTGTTGTCCCCGGTGAACAGATTGCCCCACTCATCAAAGACGAGCTCCTGAGGGTTTCGGAGACCCTGATAGATCATCTCCAGCTCCGACCCATCGGCATTGCAACGGAACACCGCGCCGGAATCCGGGGTCCCGATCGTCTTGTCACCCTGCCGGATCATCGAGGCCCGGTCGCCGATGCTGAAGTACAGCTTCGCGTCCGGCCCCCAGACAAGGCCATGGAGGTCGTGGCCAAGAAAGCCAACCCGGATCCCGTGTCCATAGCTCAGACTCCGTCGAGTGTCGGCAACCCCATCAAGATTCTCGTCCCTCAAATGCCAGACGTTGGGGATGTTCGCAAAGTAGACGTCCTTGCCCCGCGCAAGCACGCCCGCAGCTACGCCATCGAGAGGAGTCGCAAAGTTTTCCGCAAAGACCACCGAACGGGTGGCCCTGCCCTTCCGATCGGGATCGGTCAGGAGGCGGATCCGTTCCGTGTTCCTGTAGTAGTCCTTCATCCCATCCGGACCCAGTTGGCGCTCCATCATCGCGAGGCGGTCCTCGACGGAACGACACGCCAGATCCTCATCGAGCCAATCCATGATGCCACGGATGTCGGGAACCCCCCGCCAGGCCCGGAACGACTCGACGACAAAAACACGGCCATCGTCGGCGATGTCGAACGAAACCCCGTGGGCCACGTCCGGCTCGGTCGCCCAAAGCTCCGCTTTCCAGCCAGAGGGCAGCTGGAACCGTTTGATCGCTTTTTCGCCGTCATCCGAGGCCGCTGCGAGCTTGGGAGCCTCGAAGGCGGCCTGGGGTCCGAGGCGATGCTGGGCAACCAAGGAAATGGCGGAGGCGATGCAGACGATTCCGGACAGGGCCACGCGGACGGGAGAAGTCATTAATGCTGAAAGATAAAATCGAACCCCGCGGACGCAAGCCGCTCGTCGCCGGACGAAAAGGCGTCGCACGCAGGCCGCCGGACTGCTTCTATCCGCAGGTCTTTTCATGCTCCGCCAGCTCACCATCTCCGAACTCGTTGGTCGCCTCGCCCGCCGCGAAGGCTCCGCCCGCGAAGCACTCCAGTCCTGTCTCGACCAGATCCAGCGGGTGGATTCCCAGGTGAAGGCGTTCCTGAGTGTCGACATCGCCGATGCCCAGGCCCAGGCAGAGGCCGCGGACCGCGACCTCGCGGCCGGGGTGACACACGCCGAAAAACCGCTCCTCGGGGTTCCCATCGCACTGAAGGACGTCCTGTGCCACCGGGGCCAGCCGTGCGGCTGCAGTTCGCGGATCCTCGAGGGGTTCATCTCCCCCTACGACGCCACGGTCGTCGAGCGCCTCAAGGCCGCCGGGGCAGTGCTGTTCGGCCGGCTGAACATGGACGAGTTCGCCATGGGCAGCTCCACCGAGAACTCGGCCTTCGGCGCCACCCTGAACCCTTGGGACACCACAAGGATCCCGGGCGGATCCTCCGGTGGTTGCGCTGCTTCCGTCGCCGCCAGCGAATGCTTCGCCAGCGTGGGGTCCGACACCGGTGGCTCCATCCGACAGCCTGCAGCCCTCTGCGGACTCGTCGGACTCAAGCCCACCTACGGGCTGGTCTCCCGCTATGGACTCGTGGCGTTCGCAAGTTCCCTCGACCAGATCGGTCCGTTCACCAAGGACGTGAGGGATTCGGCGACCATTCTTCAGGCGATTGCCGGACACGACCCAAAGGATTCCACCAGCGTCCCACGGCATGTGCCGCGGTTCGATGCCGAGCTGAACGGATCCCTCCGCGGGCTCCGACTCGGGATCGTCAAGGAGTTCAACCAAGGGGGTCTCGATCCTGAGGTCGCCGAAGCGGTACAGAGGGCCTACCGACAACTGGAGTCCCTTGGGGCCGAACTCGTCGAGGTCTCCCTGCCCCATAGCGACTACGCGGCCGCCACCTACTACATCATCGCACCGGCCGAGGCCTCGGCAAACCTCGCCCGCTTCGACGGCATCCGCTATGGACGACGGGTCGACGGGAAGGATCCGGTGGAGCTGAACTCGCGGACGCGCGGTGCCGGCTTCGGCCCCGAGGTCAAGCGCCGGGTCATCCTCGGAACCTATGTGCTGAGCAGCGGCTACTATGACGCCTTCTACCTGCGTGCACAGAAGGTGCGGACCCTGATCAGGAACGACTTCCTGAAGGCCTTCGAGACCGTGGATGCCATCGTGTCGCCCACCACTCCGACGGCGGCGTTCCGGCTGGGTGAAAAATCCGGGGATCCACTGCAGATGTACCTGAGCGACATCTTCACCATCTCCTGCAACCTCGCCGGGAACTGCGGTATCAGCATCCCCTGCGGCTTCACACGTGAGCCCATGTTGCCCATTGGTCTTCAGGTTCTCGGCAGGCCATTCGGCGAGCCGACCCTGTTCCGGGTCGCCCACGCTTACGAGCAGAGCACCCCGTGGTCCCGGGAGCGTGCCCCCCTCGCCTAGCCCACCTCGTGTGCCGCGGAATCCAGTAGCGCCCGGGTCCGGGCATGCCGGTACCGGAACATGAGCTCCAGCATGGGACGGGTCGTCCAGGGGTCCATCCAGACCCCAAGAATCCCCCAGGGGGGCCGGTATTCGACCCGATCCAGCAGGTCCGTTCCACCATCCTCACGCGGAGTCACCGAGTGCGTGTGGCGCCAGAACGGGAAGGGTCCGGAAACCGCGTGATCCACAAGGAGCCGAGGTGGTTCGAGACGCGTGATTTCCACGCACCATCGCTGCGGGATCAGTCCCAGGACCCGGACTCCCACCTCCAACCGGGCCCCGGCCTCGAATCGCGGTGGCAGAACAAGCCGCGTGACCGCCGCCCATCTTGGCGACAAAAGGCGCAGGTTCGCAGGATCGAGATGAAACTCAAAAACCCTGCTCGGCGAGGCGGTCAGGTGGATGCGCCGTTCGTAGACCAGATTTCTCACGCCTCACCATACCCCAAGACAAATAACTGACACGAGGCACGTGATTTGCTTCCCTCTCGCCCTGAGCCGACCCACCTCCCGAGTTCCCCGGTACGGGTGCGGATCCTTTAGATTGTGACAATCCTGTGTCCATGTTCCGCCGGCTTAGCACCGGCGGATCCTATCGCGGTCCCCAGCCATGGCTGACGACCAGATGCAGCTCCAACGCTGGGAGCTCAAGTACATCATCCCCGAGGACGTGGCCCTCGCGGTCCGGGATTTCGTGAGACCCTATCTCGAGCTCGACGAATACGGTTCCAAGCGCCCGGACCTGAGCTACACGATCCACAACCTCTATCTCGACTCCGAGGATCTCGAGATCTATTGGGGAACCATCAACGGGGACAAGAACCGCTACAAACTCCGCCTGCGGTTCTACGAGGACAAGCCCCAGTCGCCGATTTTCTTCGAGATCAAGCGCCGGATGAACGAGGCCATCCTCAAGCAGCGGGGCGGCGTGAAGCGCGTCTCGGTGGAATCGGTGCTGAGCGGACAGCTGCCCGCCGTCTCGGAACTGGTGTCCGGGGATCCCCGACAGCTATCGGCCATCCAGCGGTTCGTAGAGCTGGCAACGCACCATCGGGCGAGTCCGGTCGCCCACGTTCGATACGAGCGTGAGGCCTGGATCAGTCCCCACGACAACTCCGTACGGGTAACCTTGGACCGTAACGTCCTGATCTCCCCCGAGTTCGTCACCCGCTTCACTGAGCAGATGGACGATCCGATCAGCGTTTTCGGCCGTCTGGTGATCCTTGAGCTGAAGTTCACGAGCCGATTCCCGGACTGGTTCAAGGAGATGGTCCGGATCTTCCATCTCCGTCAGGGGTCGGCATCGAAGTACGCCGACGGCATCGCGCGTCGGGGTGAGTGCCACTTCCAGGCTCGGGGTGACTCAACCCTCCGCAGGGTCACCTTCCACGTGGCAACGCGCCGGGATGAACGTCTCGCGAAAATTGACCGAATGTCACTGGCCACGTCATCCTCCTGACGCTTTCCATGAGCAACTGGCTGACACGCGGTGATTTCGGGACGGGGCCCGACGACCTCCAGGGCACTCTCCTGAGCCTCATGCTCTCGTTCCTGTGCGGTCATGTCGTGGCCTGGACCTACATGCTCTGCCACAGCGGACTCAGCTACTCCCGCTCGTTCGTCAACGCACTCGTCGTGCTCGGCATGATCGTGAGCATCGTGATGATCGTGATGGCCAACAATCTGATGATCGCCTTCGGGTTGATGGCCGTGTTCGCCATCGTCCGCTTCCGCAACATCCTGCGGGACACGCTGGACACCGCCTACATCCTGGCCTCGATCACAATCGGCATGGCGACCGGAACCAAGAAGTACTCCACCGCCATCATCGGAACCGCGGTCTTCGCCGTCCTGATGCTCTACCTGCACTTCACACAGTTCGGTGCCCGGCACCGCTATGACCTCGTCCTGAACCTCCACTGGGGACGCCCCCTCGCCGAGGTGAAGGATCTCGTGAGCCTCCTCGATCGTCACACGCGCCGGGCCCTGATCGCGAGCCAACGCTCGGCTGTCGGCATTGATGGAGCTGATCTCAGCTACCGGGTCCTGCTCCGGGACGCCACCCGGGTCGACGAACTTCTGTCCGAGCTGAAGGCCTTCCCAGGCGTCTCCAGGGTCACTAGCCTCAAGGCCGAAGAGGAATCGGAGGTCTGATCATGGAGAAGCTCACCAAGATCCCCTCTCCGCCCGAGGTCCTGTTCCGCGAAATCCGGATCGCTGTCGTTCCGTACATCGCCTTCGGTGTCGTGCTCGGCCTCACGGTGCTCACCTGGCGCGGCTATGTCGGACCCTCCGGACTGGTCGGGGAGGTCGAACCGGTCCGCTCCCTGGTCACCGCACCTCAGGCAGGCCGCCTCGTCGCCCTGAAGGTGGGGCTCCTCGACAAGGTCGCCATCGGCCAGCCGATCGGAGAGATCCTGCCGGCCGATCCCCGTGCCCTTGCCGCCCAGCTCTCGCTCGGCCGAGCCCGCATCGGATACCTGAAAGACGCCCTCGATACCCGACTGCGGCAGCAGAACAATGAAATAGCCTATCTGCAGCTGCGCCTCGACTGGCTCAATCAGAGGGCCGAACTGGCCACCCTCAGGGCCCAGCAGACCTACTTTCGTCGGGAGCTGACCCGACAGGAGAGCTTCCAGAAGGATCCTTCCCTGTTCCAGCGGCCTGCGGAACTCGACGCGGCCCGTCGGGACCACGACTCCCTCAACGCCCAGATCGATGAGCGGGCCCGGCTGGTATCCGAGCTCGAGACCGCCATCACCCGTCTCGCACCCGAAGAGGCTCGCCTCAACGAGGAGGCACCCGCCGCCCTTCGATCTGCGCTCGAGATCGAGGAACGTGAATTGGGGATCCTCGAGGCCCAGCTGGGTCCCATCAACCTCGTCTCGCCCCTCGGAGGAACGGTCTCCGCAGTCCATCGCCGTGCCGGCGAACATGTGACCGAAGGGGAACTCATCGTGACCCTCAGCGGTGATCAGCCCACCCGGGTGGTTGGCTACCTACGGCAACCACTGAGCCTGGACCTCCAGCCCGACATGGCCATCGAGGTCCGCGCCCGGGGTCGCAACCGCGAGGCCGGCATCGGACGAATCCTCTCGGTGGGAACCCATCTCGAGCCGATCCTGCCCGAACTTCTGCCCCGCGGCATGAGCCCGGGACCCACTGAGCTCGGTCTCCCCTTCCTCGTCAGCCTGCCCTCCAACCTGAAAGTGGTCGGCGGGGAGACGGTCGATCTGGCGGTCCCGGAAAAATGATTGGAGGGCTGTCCCGCGCCGCCAGGTGGCGAGTCCTTGACCGGGCTCGCCAAGCCTAGCCTGAGATCGTCTCCCGAACCATGCGGACCGCCCGCAGAAGCGCCTCGGCCTCGGCCTCGCTTCCGACAGTGATCCGAAGCCATTTCGAAAGCTCCGGTGCACTGAACCAGCGGACGAGGATCTTTCGCTCACGAAGCCACTCCAGCCACTCACGGGCCGAGGCGCCGGCCGGCTGGCACATCAGGAAGTTGGTCTGACTGGGGAGGACCTCCCAGCCCATCGCGGCCAGCTCCGTTCGCAGATGCTCGCGGGTGCGCTTGATTCGGGAGAATCCACGACGGTAGTGGGGCAGATCCCGAAGCGTGGCCTCGGCAGCAATCTGGCCCAGACCGTTCACGTTGTAGCTGTCACGCATCGCATGCAGTGCCCCGATGAGATCGGGATGGCCGATGAAGTAGCCGACCCGCTGGAAACAGAGCGAATACGCCTTCGAAAAGGTGCGGGAGACGAGAACATGCGGATGGTCGAACGCCAGCTGCAGGGCATCCTCCTCGGCGAAATCCACATATGCCTCGTCGAGAACCACGACGCCCTTGGTGGCCCTGACCAGTCCACGGAGCGTCTCCCGGGAATATCCTGCACCACTGGGCGCATTCGGGGTTGTCACCAGGGTCAACGCCGCCCGGAAGTCGAAGCACCCCGATTTCCGAAGCGCCCCGACCGACGGGATCGAGAACCCCTCGGCCAGGGGAACCGAGCGGACCGATGCCCCATGGCTGGCCGCCAGGACCGGGTACAAGGAATAGCTCGGGGAAAAGAACTGGACCGTCGACCTGGATTCCGTGGACCCGTGAGCACCAGCCGGTTCAACGAAGCTGCGGACTGCGAGGGCGAGGAGTTCATCCGAGCCATTCCCAACGATGACCTGCCGGGGTTCGCAGCCATGGAAACGCGCCAATCCCTCCCGCAGACGGTCGGCCGAGGGATCAGGGTAGAGCCGAAGCCGTCCATCCACCGCCGCCCGGACGGCATCGAGCACCTTGGGCGAGGGGGAATAGGGGTTCTCGTTCGTGTTAAGCTTGATCAGACCGCGCACACGAGGCTGCTCCCCGGGAGTGTAGGGATGCAGGGCACGGACAAGCGGTCGGACCAGAGATTGGGGACGGGGCATGGGGCGAGATGGACGGGGTCTGAAGCCAACGTCACCGCCGGGGTCGGACCCGGATGGCGGCGGATCGGCCGTGGGCGTCGAGACCCTCGAGCGCCGCGAACTTGGCGACCGCCTTCAGCGCCTTGCGCAGTGCAGGCCGGCGATACTCGACGATGCTGGTTCGACGCTGGAACTGGTCTACAGTCAGACCCGCGAACGAACTTCCGGCACCGCCGGTGGGCAGAGTGTGACTAGGGCCTGCCACATAGTCGCCGAGGACCGTCGGGGACTCGCCACCAAGGAACAAGGCACCCGCGGTGACGATCCTCTCAGAGACCGATCGGGGCTGCCGTGTCATGACCTGGCAGTGCTCCGGGGCCAGACGGTTCACCAACTCCACTCCCTGCTCCAGGTCCCGCACCTGGATCAACCACCCATTGGCCTCGAGATTCGGCTCGATCAGGGCGCGACGGGAACAATCCGGAAGTTGTCGACGGACCTCCCGTTCCACGGCGGACAGCAGCTTTCCATCGTGACTGACCACCCAGAGACGCTCGTGACCCGAGCCATGTTCGGCCTGCGCCAGGACGTCTGCGGCAATCAGCACGGGATCCGCGGAATCGTCGGCCAGCACCAACACCTCGCTCGGGCCAGGCAGGAGATCCACGGCGACCCGGCCAAAGACGAGCCGCTTCGCAGCCACCACGTAGGCGTTGCCGGGACCGAATACCTTCTGGACCCGTCCGATCGTCGGTGTGCCCAGCGCCATCGCAGCAATCGCCTGCGCACCACCCACCCGGTAGATCTCGGTCGCCCCCGCCAGGTTCGCGGCATAGAGCAGCGCCGGGTTGACGCTGCCGTCTCGGCCCGCCGGGGTGCACACCACGATCTCGGAGCAGCCGGCCACCTGGGCCAACGTGACCGTCATGAGGGCCGTCGACACCAGCGGCGCGGTCCCTCCCGGGATGTAGATGCCGACCCGGTGGAACGCGTCGAATTTCTCACCCACGACACCCCCCTGGGAGTTGGTCATCTGCCATGGACGCCGCAGCGACCGTCGCGCGAAGGCCGAAATGTTCCGATGCGCCTCGGCCACCGACGTGCGAAGCGCCTCGTCGACGACGAGTCCCGCATGCACCAGCTCCGCCGTCGTCACGACCAACCGATCCGGGGTCAAGGTCGCACCATCAAACCGCTGTGTCAGATCGACGAGGGCATCATCACGCCTCCGCTCCACCTCCGCGACAATGGCACGGGTGCGCTCCTCGATCGTCGGGTCGAAGAGACTCGATGTCCCGGCGACAGAATCGAGACGCGCGGAGAAATTGGGCTCGGTGTGGCGGACGAAACGCATGCCCGATCAAGTTACGGAGCCCCCCTACGAAGTCAAAGTCCGCAAGCCCGACCCCGTCCCGTGGATACCACGATACGGTCGGTTCATTCCGAGTTCGCCATCCAGGCACGACGGGCCTCGGCCACAACCTGGTAGACCGTGATGTCGCGCAGACATCGAAGATCGATCGGACAGTTCCGCAGAAAGCACGGCGAGCACGGGGCGGTCGGCCGGATCAGACGATGCCGCGGATCCCCGGGAAGGCCCGGCCCTGTCAGGATCGAGGAGGTGCTGCCGAAGGGAACGACGACAGGGACCGAAAGCGCCGCGGCCACGTGCATGGGGCCCGTGTCATTTGTGAGGAGCACCCGGCAGCAGCGTAAGGCCGCGAGCAGTTCCCGCAAGGACGTCTTACCGGCCAGGATCCGCAGGGTCGGTGCTGCTGTCTGCAGCTGTTCCGCGAGTTCCGAGGCCAAGGCGACATCCCCGAGCCCCCCAAAGATGGCAATCCCGCAGTCGAACTCCCTCCGGACGGCATCGGCCACCGCTGCGAACCGATCCGCCGGCCAGCGCTTCGCGGGCCCATACTCCGCCCCGGCGTTGACACCCAACCATGCGGAACCGGGGCGGAAACCATGTTTCTGCCGCACCGCCTCCACCTCGGCACCGGAGATCGCCAACCGAGGCGGCAGTGGCGAGGGATCCGCCCCCAGCGCGGCCACAAGATCCAGATAGTGGTGGATGTGATGGGCACGCGGATCCGGTTCGGGATCCCGGACCGACGACGCCGAAGCAACCCGGGACCGGATCTCCTCGATGGGACGCTTCCGCATCGCCACCGCATGGGCGGGTGCGGGGATCGGATCGGTCAGCATCCAGCTTCTCCAGGGCCAACGCCGCCCCACCCGACGCGGCACGGCTGCCAAGAGGCATTCGAGGGCCGAGCGAGGGGAGTTGGGGAGAATGACGGCGACATCGAACCGGCCGGAGCGAAGCCTTCGCGACACCGACCAGAGGCCGTCACCCCGCTCGAAGGTCATCACCTCATCGACATCGGGATGCCCCGTCCAAAGCCCCCCCAGCTTGGCAGGGGACAGCAGCGTGACGTGGGATTCCGGGAACCGTTCCCGGAGCCGCCGGAGGGCCGGCGTGGACATCACGGCATCGCCAAGCCAGTTCACGCCCCGGACCACAATCCGAAGCGGCTTTCCCGATGCTGCCCCCAAACAAGTCATGGAGGAGTCACACGGGGACCGAAACCTTCCTTCGCCGCCTGATGTCGGGACTGGGGCTTCCAGCGCCGGTGGACCCAGAACCAGTTGGCAGGGTCCCGCTGGACTGCCTCCTCGAGTCGCATCGTGGCCTCACGGGTAATGTCCTCGATATCCCTGGGGGTCCCATCCGGACGCTGTGTAGGAATGGGGGCCCCGACCTCGATCCGCCATCGGGCGAGACCCACCCTGTAGCAGATCGCCGATGTGAGAACGCTCTGATACCGCAGTGCCAGCAGGGCGGGGGCTGTGCTGCAGGAACAGGGAACCCCCAGGAACGGAAGCCAGGCCCCCTTGTCCCCAGCGTGCTGGTCGGACAGCAATGCCAGAAGGATCCGTCCACGGGACATCGCCTGGCGCAACGCCTCCGATTCCGACCGCCGTTCAAAGAAGAGCGTTCCGGAAGCCTCGCGAAGGTCCTGGAAGACCCGGTTGAGTCCAGGCTGCCGGAGAGCCCGATACGTCGTGGCGGCGGTCCATCCGGGCATCACCTCCCGAACGCGCGCGAACAGTTCGAAGTTTCCAAAGTGACCAATGACACCCACCACGGAATCGAAACCCTTGGGAAGCTGATCCAGACCGATCCATTCCAGACGCTTCTCGATCTGGCTGGAGGACATTGAGGCTGTCTTGAGGGCGCAGAGGTAGTTCTCACCGAGCCTGAGGAAGTTCTCACGTGCGATGGCACGGCGTTCCGAGGGGGACTTTACGGTGCCAAAGACCCGTTCCAGGTTCGACAACGCCACCCTGCGGTGGCGGCCGTCGAGCATCCACCCGATTGCCCCGGCCACGCGACCCATCCGGGCGACCCAGTCCAAGGGCCACGCCTGCACGAAGGCGATGAGGAGTCGACCCGCCTGGTAGAGGAGCCAGTTCACTTGAAGCAGATCCGGCGGACCGCGTCGTCGAAGCCTTCTGCCCCGTGGATGATCTTGATCTCCACCCGCATGAAGTAGATCGGAAGGTCCCGGCGATCGATCTTGGGGAAACGAACCGCATCCTTCTGCGTTGTCACCAACAGCTCCGCACCCCGCTTCTTGGCCCGGTTGATCGCATCGAGGACCTCCTGCTGGCTGAACCGGTGGTGGTCGGCGAAACGACGGGCGAGGACGATGCGCGCCCCGAGTTCCGTGAGCTTCGCCTCAAAGCTCTCCGGCTGGGCGATGCCGCTCAGACTGGCGATGTTGTGGCCCTTGAGCCGGTCCAGCCCATGGCGCTCGCCGGTGAATACGTCCTCGAAATAGAGCGGATGATGCACACACTCCACGATCTCGGCCCGATCGTTCAACCGCCGGATCCGGGTTCGGAGGGCGTCGAGACGAACTCTCGAATCCGGGGTGGCACGGTTGACCTTCGTCAGAAAGATGACGCTGGCCCGGCCCAGGTGGGACGGCGGCTCGCGGAGGGTTCCACGCGGAAGCAGATGCTCGTTGCCGAACGGCTGCTGGGCATCCACCAGCACCACATCGGTCCGACGCCCTGCCAGTCGCCAGTACTGGAACCCGTCGTCGAGGAGCAGCGTGTCACAGCCAAACCGCTCCACCGCATAGCGGCCCGCCTTGACCCGGTCTTTGTCCACCAGCACGACCACATCGCGGAGATTGCTCGCCAGCATGTAAGGCTCGTCGCCTGACGACTCTGAATCGAGGAGGAGCGACTGACCGTCCGAGACCACCCGCGGCGGGGTCGTGTCCTCACGGAGCAGGAGCTTGTCGACGAGGCGTTCCGAGAGCGGCTTGGGACGTGACCGATAGCCTCGGGAGAGGATGGCGACCTTGCGTCCCGCGTCCTGCAGCGCCCGGGCGAACTTTTCGACGACCGGTGTCTTGCCGGTTCCACCAACGGTCAGATTGCCCACCGCGATGACCTGCACACCAAGGGTCGCATCCCGGAGGATGCGGACGTTGTAGAGCAGACGCCGCAACCGGACGGCGAGCGCGAACCCCTTCGACAGCGACAGCAACAGGAGACGAACGGCCGCGGCCTTCTTGCCCGGACGCTGCTCGAAGATCACATCCAGCAGCCACGTCTCCGCCTCCTCCACAAACTTCTGCCAACGCTCACGCACGTCCCCGTGACGATGCCAAGCCACACCCCAATCAGAAAGCGCGAATGCCGGGCGCACGGTGTCCCATCGGGAGGCTTGGCGATCGACTTGGCGCACGACCCGTCCCAACCTCTTGAACGTCAACCGCACATCATGAGACTCGACGCCCATCAGCACTTCTGGAGGTACAGCCCGGAGCAGTATCCTTGGATCCCCAAGGGGTCCGCGCTGGCCCGGGACTGGCTGCCCGCCGATCTCGCCGCACTCCAGGCCCCGCTGGGCTTCGACGGATCCATCGCCGTCCAAGCCCAGCAGACCGTCGCCGAGACCGAATGGTTGCTGGCACTCGCGGACCAGGATCCCCGGATCCGAGGGGTGGTGGGCTGGGTCGACCTGCAGCACGACCAGGTCGAGGACGACCTCGCCCGGCTCTCGAGACATCCCCGGCTGGTCGGGATCCGCCACGTGGTCCAGGACGAACCCGATGACCGGTTCATGCTTCGACCCGCCTTTCACCGAGGCATCTCACGACTTCGGGCGTTCAACCTCCGCTACGACATCCTCATCTATCCGAAGCAGCTCCCGGCGGCTCTGGAACTGGTCCGCGCATTCCCCGAACAGCCCTTCGTCCTCGATCATATCGCGAAGCCGTTCATCCGGACCGGCACGCTGTCGCCGTGGCGTGAGCAGATCCGGGAACTCGCCCAGCATCCCAACGTCCTGTGCAAGGTCTCGGGCATGGTCACCGAAGCCAATCACCAGAACTGGAAGGCGGACGACTTCAACCCCTTCCTTGACGTGGTGTTCGAGGCCTTCGGAGTCGGAAGACTGATGTTCGGCTCGGACTGGCCGGTCTGTCTTTTGGCCGCGAGCTATCCACGGGTTGTCGGCCTTCTGGAAGACTACGACCGGACCCACGCCCGGTTGAAGCCCTCCGAGGTTGAGGGACTCTGGGGACTGAATGCCGCCCGATTCTACAGGCTCCAATAGGCGGGTTGGCTGAGTCCCCGCGGGAACCTTCACCTGGATATCCGGATTCGGTTTCCGGGATGGAAACCGGCTCAGGCTGGTTCCTTCAGGATTTCGATGAATCGCTTGAGGGCGGGCGACAGCACCTTGCTTCGACGATGGATCACAGCGAGGGGACGTCCGGGCAGCGTGTCCGAGAACGGGATACCAACCAGGGTGTGTTTTGAAACCTCCTGGGTCACGGTGCCCAACGGTACGATCGCGATTCCCGCCTCGATCTCCACGGCCCGTTTCACCGTCTCGATGTTGTCGAACTCCATCACCATCCGCACCTCCACGCCAGCATCGCGGAGCACCTTGTCGATCGCTTTCCGGGTTGGGATGTCGTGCTCGAATCCGATGAATTTTTGGCCCTGGAGTTGGGCGAAGGTCACGGACCTCAGCCTGGCAAGAGGGTGCTGCGGCGTGCAGATCAACACCATCGTCTCATCCCTCAACGGCACGATATCGAGCCGCGGGTCCTTGTTGGGATAGGCCACCAGTCCCAGGTCGACCACATTGCCCAGGACATCCTCGTAGACCTGGTTGGCCCGCTGGTACTCGATGTGGACCGAGACCGTGGGATGGGCCTTGAGGAACCGCTTCACATAGGGGGGGAGATTATGGAGTCCGATGGAGTAGATCGTCGCAACCCGGATGCTTCCGGAGACCACATCCCGGACCTCCTGGAGGCGGCTCAGAAGCGTGTCGAACGACTGGACCATCTGCTTGGCGCTCTCGTAGAGGAGCTGCCCCTCCTGCGTGAGTCGGAACTTCTTCTTGCTGCGCTCGATCAGCAGGACCTTCAGCTGCTTCTCGAGGGAACTCACCTGCTGGCTCACAGCGCTTTGGGTCACACCGTTGATCTGGGCGGCCTTGGTGAAACTCTCGGTCTCAGCCAGGTCACAGAAGACGCGGAAGCTCTGGATTTGCACCCCCACAGTCTACGCCGGATCCCTCAGATGCAACAGGGTTTCGAAAAGGAAAATTAATGGATTCAGGAAGACCAGACCCGGTGCAGCTAACTCGACGGGGACCGGTCTGCAGGGTCTCCGGGACCCAGATGACGTCAATACCACCGGAGCCGGAACCACGGAAAGACGACCTCGACCGCCACCACGACAAGGAGGATCACGCTGACGGCGGCGTTCAGGTTGAAGAAGGCGAGGTTGATGGAGACCGGGTCGCGCTTCCGGGCGAGGAAGTGCTCAAACAGGAGGAGTCCCAGGATCAGCAACAGACCGATCCAATAGGAGAATCGGAAGCCACAGAGCACACCGAACAGGACGAGGACCGCCCACATGAAGACATGGGACAGGAAGGCCACCCCCAGCGCGTTGCGGGGGCCCCACCGGACCACGAGGGAATGAAGGCCCTGTCGACGGTCAAAGTCGTAGTCCTGGGTTGCGTAGATGATGTCGAACCCGACCAGCCAGAGCACGACCGCCAAGGCGAGGGTGGCCGGCACAAGGATCCCCTGGCGGATGGAGGCCAGTCCGCGGACCCCGTCGATCGCCGGGAGGAATTCGATCGATCCCTTCACAGCGATCCAGGCTCCCAGGGGTGCGATGGCCAGGGCGACTCCGAGCCAGACGTGGGTGAAGTCGGTGAAGCGCTTTGTGAGCGAGTAGAAGAGGAGAAAAAACAGGGCCACCGGGGACAGCGCGAAGCAGAGGGGGTTCAGGCCCCAGCTCGCCCCGAACAGTCCCGCACCACCCGCCAGGCACAACAGGATGGCCGCCGGGAGTCCGATCTCACCGGTCGGGAGATGACGTCGCGCCGTCCTCGGGTTAAGGGCGTCAAACCGGCGGTCGACGATCCGGTTGAAGGCCATGGCACACGTCCTTGCCGCGATGACGGCAACGAGGACGAGGATGAAGACCCGGAAGCCCGGCCAGCCCCGATGATCCCGAGCCGCCACCAGCATCGAGGCCAAGGCAAACGGAAGGGCAAAGACCGTGTGGCTGAACTTGATGAACTCGCCCAGACGCTGAATCACACCCGCCATGGGTCTCCAAGGGTTGTTGCCATGATGAACAGCAGGCCTGATTGAAGGATTGGGAGACGCACAGGCGACGGGGGCTGAATGCTCACGGGATCACTCCGGCTCCTCGGTCCATCGATGGACCAGTGAATGGGCCACTCCCAGATGATCGAGTACCCGGGCCACGACCGTGTCGGCCACCTCCACCACCGATCTGGGACTCGTATAGAACGAGGGATTGGCGGGGAGGATCTGGGCCCCGGCCTGGATCAGCAGCTCGAAGTTCTTCACGTGGACCAACGACAGTGGGGTCTCCCGTGGAACGAGGATGAGTCGACGACGCTCCTTGAGGACCACATCGGCGCACCGCAGCAGCGAATCCGAACTCAGCCCATGGGCGATCCGACCCAGGGTGCCCATGCTGCAGGGGATCACCACCATGGCATCGGGCGGATTCGATCCGCTTGCGAAGGGCAGGTTCATCGACCGGAAGCCATGCTGCTGAACTCCGTCCCTCAGCTGGAGTCCACCTGGCAGCTCCGTCGTCATGACCTGCGGGGCATATTGGCTGGTCATGACGTGCACCTCGTGGACCGCTGGGTCGAGGCAGTCCAGGAGCCGCTGGGCATAGATGGACCCGCTGGCCCCGGTGATGGCGACAAGGATGCACACCCGGCGACTATGGCCCCGATTTCCCCCAAAGACCAACCCGGTCCCCGCACCCACGGAGTCGGAGCGATCCTGGAAGACGATTCAGACGGTGCCGGACGGTTGCCGGAGCCATCCTGCCCGCCTAGGCTGGGGCGATGCCTCGTTGGACCTTCTGGATTGCCAGCCTGACCCTCGCCACCGCGATGTCCGTCTCCGCAGCGGATGCGCTCTACCAGCAGGATTTCACCAGTCTGAAGGGCCCCGAGCTGCCCGATGAGTTTCTCGTCTTGGATGGCTCCTTCAGCATCAAGGAGGAGGCGGGCAACCGCTTTGCCGAGCTGCCCGGGGCACCGCTCGAATCGTACGGATTCCTGTTCGGCCCCAACGAGGCGTCCGGCGTCGAGGCCGGGGCACGTATCCTCGGAACGAAAAGCGGTCGTAAACAGCCCACATTCAGCCTGGGTTTGAATGGGGCGAGCGGATACCGGCTCCAGGTCGCCCCGGCCAAGGACACGATCGAGCTGGTCCGCGGTGACAGCATCGTGGCTTCGGCCCCATTCCAGTGGAAATCAGGTCAATGGACCCAGCTCCGGATCCGCGTCCGGAAGGTCTCCGACTCCGAGCATCGGGTGGAAGGCCGGGTGTGGCTGGATGGAAGTCCTGAACCCGTTGATCCGATGATCACCTTCACCGAAACCAAGCTCCAACCCTCGGGCAAAGCATCGGTCTGGGGCATGCCATTCTCCGGGACCCCGGTTCGGTTCGATGACTTGAAGGTCACGCGGCTGTCGAACTGATTCCCGTAATGCGGCAAGCCTCGCGCCGGCGGAAGGACGACAGAAACCCGGGGCCGCCACGGAATCCATAACCCCGCCTGCCGTATGGACCTCTTGCCGGGTCACATCTCCTCGAGATCGAACTCGTGGAGTCGCCGATGGAGGGTCCGTCGGCTGATGCCCAGCTGCTTCGCGGCGAGGGTCCGGTTACCCCCGGTCTCCTGGAGGGCATGGATCAACAGCTGCTTCTCCGCGTCTTTCATCGAGAGTTTCCCCGTGGCCAACTGCTCCCGGGTGGCCTGTTCGGTGTAGACCGACTGGGGGGTGCGGACGGGCTGCGGGAGATCCCGACCCAGGATCTGATCGCCACGGCAGAGGACCACTGCATGTTCGATGGCGGCGCGGAGTTCCCGAACGTTGCCCGGCCAGTGGTATTTGAGCATCAGCTCGAGGGCCTCGGTGCTGATCGACGTGACCGGCTTGTCGTTGTCGGCAGCAAACTCCTTCAGGAACGCGGCCGCAAGGGCCGGGATGTCGAGGGCGCGGGATCGGAGGGGTGGCAGGTGGATGGGGACGACCGCGAGCCGATAGTAGAGGTCCTCACGGAACTTTCCGTCCTTCACGAGTGTCATGAGGTCCTTGTTCGTCGCGGTCAGGAGGCGGACATCCGCCGTCAGCGTCTTGCTGGATCCCAGGCGCTCGAAGGTCCGTTCGCCCAGGAACCGGAGCAGCTTCACCTGTGTGGTCGCATCGATCTCGCCAATCTCGTCGAGGAACAGCGTCCCCCCCTGGGCCTGCTCGATGCGTCCGATGCGGCGCTCATGGGCCCCGGTGTACGCACCCCGCTCGGCCCCGAACAGCTCGCTCTCGAGGAGCGTGGATGGCAGGGCGGCACAATTGACGGTGACCATCGGCCCCTTGGCGCGGGTGCTGTTCTGGTGGATGGCCTTGGCTACGAGTTCCTTGCCGGTGCCGCTCTCTCCCGTGATCAGGACGGTCGCCTTGGTGGGAGCCACGGCCCTGATGGTCTCGAAGACCTCCTTCATGGACGGGGCCTCCCCGATGATGTTCTCGACACCAAACCGCTTCTCGAGGCGCTGGTGAAGCTGTCGGTTCTCCGACTCGAGGTTCTGGCGCTGCAACGCACGCCGGATGCGTAGCTCCAGCTCGTCGATCTGCAGCTTGCCCTTCGAAATGTAGTCGTCGGCCCCCTCCTTCATGGCCTGGACTGCGACATCCTCCGAGCCGTAAGCGGTCATCAGGATGCAGACCGGGGGATGTTCGAGGGACTTGGCGCGGCGGATCAACTTGAGCCCATCCTCACCCGCCATGCGCAGGTCGGTGAGCATGACCGCGAACGATTCCTCCTCAAGCAGCTGCGAGGCCCGGGCGGCATCCTCGGCGACGTAGACATCGAACTTGTCCTCGAAGGCCGCCCTGAGTCCTTCGCGAGTGGTTTTCTCGTCGTCGACAATCAACAGGGAGGGGGTGCTGGGTGTGCTCATTCCGGGAACGGTGTCCGATGTCGACAAGGACTAGTCTGAAATCCGGCCGGCCTCAACCCCGCATCAGGCCCCCTGCATCAGGCAACACGAGGTGACCCTTCCGCCCCCTGCCCCCACACCCAGGTCGGCATCCATCCGAATCCCGGGATCCGAAGCCCCCTCGGGGTCCCACTTTTTGATTCAGTCGGCCGCCCGGGTCGGTGACCGTGACCTCATGTCCTCCGAAGCCAACCCTTCCCTTCCGAAACGCCTTGTGTCCATCGACGTCTACCGCGGGTTCGTGATGTTCCTCATGATGGGCGAGCTGTTCCGGTTCTGCGCCGTGGCCATCAACCTCCGGTCGGCCGGACAGCCCAGCAGGTTCTGGGACACACTCTGCCACCACCAGGAACACGTCGAATGGGTCGGCTGTGTCCTGCACGATCTCATCCAACCCTCGTTCTCGTTCCTCGTTGGGGTCGCCCTGCCCTTCTCCATCGCCTCGCGCATGGCCCGGGGACAGTCCCGGGTCGGGATGGGGTTCCACGCCCTCTGGCGGGCGGCGGTCCTGGTCCTGCTCGGTGTCGCCCTGAGATCGACGGGTGCATCGCAGACCAACTGGACCCTTGAGGACACGCTCTCACAGATCGGGCTTGGGTATCCGTTCCTGTTCGCCCTTGGGATGATGTCGCGCCGGGTCCAATGGGGCGCGCTGGCCTTCCTGCTCGTGGGCTACTGGGCTGCCTTTGCCGTCTACACTCCAGGCCAGGGATTCGACTTCAGCGCGGTCGGGGTCTCAGCCGAGTGGCTTGGGGAACATGGACACACGGGATTTGCAGAACACTGGCAAAAGAACGCTAACCTCGCGTGGGCCGCGGATCGCGAGATCCTGAACTGGTTCCCCCGCGCCAAGGAGTGGGCCTACAACGGAGGCGGCTACTCCACCCTGAGCTTCATCCCCACCCTCGGCACGATGCTCCTGGGCGTCCTGGCGGGCGATGTCCTCCGCAACTCACCCTCCCACCTCCGGCGGATGACCTGGCTCCTCATCGCCGGGGCCGCCGGCCTCGCCTCGGGATGGCTCCTCGGGAAGCTCGGCATCTGCCCGATTGTAAAGCGGATCTGGACTCCCAGCTGGGTCCTCTTCAGCGGCGGCTGGTGCTTTCTGCTGATGGCCGCCTTCTGCGCCCTCATCGAGATGCTGCACCTGTCGCGCGCACTGTTCCCCCTCCAGGTCATCGGCATGAACTCGATCGCGGCCTACTGCATCGCCCACCTTTTCGACGGGTTCATCGCCAAGAATCTGAAGACCCATCTTGGTCAGCAGGCCTTCCAGATCCTCGGCGCAGCCTACGAACCGTTCCTCCACGGAGCCGCGACCTTCACGGTGCTCTGGCTGATCCTCCTCTGGATGTACCGGCAGCGGTTGTTCCTCAGGGTTTGAGCCCGAAGGCCAGCACCCACCCCGCGGATGGGCTCCGCGAAATCAAAACGGCTGACGATCGTTGCCAATCGTCGACCGTTTCGTTTCCGCGGCTGGATCACTCCGCTCCCGGCAGCTTGAGAGGCAGGACCGCATCGCCACCCGGGATCGGCTGATCCTCCCCCTCTGCCCCAGCTGCCTTCTTGTCGGCGAATAGCTCCGAGCGTTTCTTGAGCAGCGGCTCGACCGTCCATTTGCCCATCGTGAAGGTCCACTTCCCGAGAGCCTGCTCCGCCTTCAGCTTCTCATCCAGCTTCGCGAGCCGCTCCTTGAACTCCTTGTCGAGCCGTTCCTTGTCCTCCGGCTTCTCATCCTTGCCTGCCGTGCGCTCCCGGACGGGCGTGCCCGAGACCACGACCTGCACCGGAAAGGACTCTCCATCCGCCGTGCCAATCTTCACCTCATAGGTGAGGCCAGAGGCCGTGCCAATCTTCGCCACCGTGGGCTTGTCCAGTCCGAGCTGGGTCGGATCCGGGTTCAGGATGAGGTCGGTGAAGCTGGGACCACTCATCAGGCTGTTGAAGGCGAAGAGCTTGTTCTTGTCGATGGACTCACCCTCCTTTGCGTCGGACAGGACCCATTCCGCGAACTCGTTGGTCCGGCTCAGGGTAAAGCTATTGGTGGCCTCCGCATGGAGGATCTCTACACGGACCGGCTGCTCAACCTTGATAAATTCCTTGGCGATCCAGTTCTCCGGCTTCGGTTGGGCGTTGCCGAGCGGATCGTTGATCAGCGAGATCGCCTCACCGACCTGGACGTAGCGTCCATCGGGCATTCCACCGCCACCCATCATATCGTCCTCACCCCCACGGGTGCTCTGCTTGCCGAGTCGGAGCGATTTGACGGGCTTGCCGGAGGCGTCGAGGAGCTCGATGAGTGTCGAGCCATCGCCCGACAACTGCAGCATGGGCAACCTGGAGGCACCCACTTTCACCGGCCGGGTGACCTTCAGTTCGGCCAGCTTGCGGACGAACGCGGCCAGGTCGGTCACGTTGGCGGGGTAGTTGCCGCGCTCCCGGACCACCCAACCGGAGCCGTCGGACACCACGTTGACCGAATTGGATCCCTGGGTGATGCGGACCGCCGCCACGGCAGCGCCATCAAAATTGCCCAGAAGGCTGCCACCCATGTGGGTCTTGGAGCGCTCGAAGCCGGCGCTCCGCTGGCGAAGGACCCAGAATCCACCGCCGCCCAGGACAAGGGCGGCCACCACCAGAAGCATCAGTTGTCGTGATTTCATGCGACGAGGAGCGGGAGGTCGTTCAAATCGTTTCTTCGATCCATGACAGTGAACAGAGTGGGTTCCTAGCGTGCCGCCATCCTGCGACGGCGGACGACAGCGAGGGTGATGCCAACAGCGGCAACGAGGATCGGCATGGCGGCGATGTTCAGCCACTTGAGCCGGCTCTCGAGCGCGTCCACGTCCTGGCGGAGGTTGCGGCGGGTCACCCGCAGTTCCTTGCGGGTGCTGACCTGCTGCTCCGTGAAGTTCTTGAGCGCCTGCTGCTGTTCGGGCGACAGGATCAGGCGGGCGGAGTTGCCCTCCTTCTTGACCTGCATCTCGCTGAGCTTGGTCTGCAGTTCCTGGAGCTTCGCGTCGAGCGACTCGATCTTGGTCTGATAGCTCTTTCGGGCCGCGGCCTCCATCTCCTGCACCACCGTGAAGGGCCGGCGTACTGACGCCCGACTGCGGGCTCCCACCAGGCTCGGATCACCCGAGGCCTGCTCGACGATGTTCTGAAGCAGGCTCAGGTTGCCGTTCATCGGCGTCGCGATCCGGAACATCGGGTTGATCTGGACCGTGAAGTTGTTGGCCAGCATGTCGACATCGCCGAACACATAGACCGTGTTCTCGGCGGAACCCTCCTTCAACGGAGCAGGACCCGCCGGGGCATTGGTGTCGCCGGTCGACGGCTTGCCGTCCGGGAAGGCCGTCTTGAACTTGCCGGAGAGACGGACACCAAGGTTGTAGGTGACTCCCGACGCCTTGAAGTCCTGGAGGACCTTCTCCGGGTTGAGCTGGGCCGTGATGCCGTCAACCAGCTGGGAATCGGTCGAACTGAACAGGAGCGGCTCGGACTTGAGACCGCCCGCGGCCACCCCTTGGATCGCGCCGGCAAAAGGCATCCAGATGTCGTCGATCTGCCCGACCGCAGCATCCTTCGGATTCACACCCTTCGAGTTGATGAATAGGAACCCGGGAACGAACTGGGGACGCCCGTCACGACCTCCCAGCTCCTTCATGAACTGGGTGTCGGCGACCACCTGGGAGCTGAAGTCGAGCCCCCACGACTTGAAGAGCTTGGGCAGCGAGGAGCTGGTGCCGAAGTTCATGCCCATTCCACCCATCTGCGGACGCTGGGCGTCGGAGAGGCAGAGGGCGTCGGCGAACACGACGAGCCGCCCGCCGCGGAGCACGAACTGGTCGATCGCGAACTGGGCCTTGTCGGTGATGTCCTTGGGATGGACGACGATCAGTACCTTCACCTTCTCGTCGATCGAGTCGCTGTCCATCGGCACCGTCTGGACGTCGAAATCGCGCTTGAGCTCGCTGACGAAGACCCAGGGCTCGCTCTGACCACCGCGTCCCATCTGCATCATCATGGGGTTCATCCCACCCATGACCTGGAGGGGAGTCATGACACCGATGACGGGTTTGTTGGTGGAGAGGACCTGGGAGACGGCCCGGGCGAGATCATACTCCAAGAGCTTCTCACGCTGGGGCATGAGCTGCAGGGCCACCTTCTCGGGCGGGTTCTCGATTGCGACACCCAGGTAGAACTCCTCGCCGTTGGAGAGGGGCTGCCCCTGGATGCCGTCGGACTTCGCGGAGTCCTCAGCCTCGGAATCCGGCTCGGGGTCGAGCTTCTTGATCTCGATCTGGTTGCCGGACTGCATCCGAAACTCACCGAGGAGATCCTCGACCGACTGCACATACGTCTTGAGCTGCTCGGGCATGCGCTCCTTGCCCTTGCTGACGTAGAGGCGCATCTCGATCGGGCCGTCGACGCGCTTGAGGATCTGCCGGGTCCCGTCCGACAGCGTGTGGAGCCCGTCGGCGGTGAGGTCCACGCGGGTGCGGGTCGGACTGACAATCAGGTTCAGGCCCACGATGGCGATGAAGACCAGGGCGACACCGGCCACGGAGAACAGGAGGGTTTGGAACTTCGAGTTTTTCATCGGTTCGACAGGTCGAAGGTTCAGGCTCCACGGAGTCCACGGAGCACCACGCTCGTGCAGAAGAGGCAGAAGGTGATGACCGATCCGAAGAACAGGAGGTCACGGAGATCGATCACGCCGCGCTGGAACTGCATGAAATGGGGCATGACGCTGAAGGACGCCACAGTGCTCACCAGCCAGTCCGGCGCCCAGCGGACCATGAGGTCGGTCACCGGCTCCCATCCGGCAAGAATGAGGAAGAAACAGATGACCACCGACAGGATGAACGAGATGACCTGGTTGCGGGTCATGGCCGAGGTCATCACCGTCACCGCCAGGTAGGCCCCGGCGAGCAGGAAGCTGCCGACGTAGCCGCTGATCATCGCACCCAGATCAGGATCCCCGAGGTAGCTGGTGGTGATAACGACCGGGAATGTCAGAAGGAGCGCCATCCCGATGAAGGCCCAGCAGGCCAGAAACTTTCCGACGATGGCCTGCCACGCGGCAATCGGCATGGTCAGCAGCAGTTCGAGAGTGCCCACGCGGCGTTCCTCGGACCAGAGGCGCATTCCGGCCGCAGGCACCAGGAACAGGTAGAGCCATGGGTGCCACATCAGGAAGGCATTGAGGTTGGCCTCTCCACGGAGGAAGTAGTTTCCCAGCATGAAGGTGAAGAAACCGTTCAGGAGGAGGAAGATGACGATGAAGACGTAGGCGACAGGGGAGTTGAAGTACCCCACGAGTTCGCGCTTCGCGATCGTCCAGATGGTGCGACAGGATTCGGAGTTCATGGATCGGTCGGGAAAGATTGCGGGTTACTCGGCAGGCCGACGGCTGTCGGGCTGGGTGATCGTCCGGAACACCTCGTCGAGGCGTCCCTCCTCGGTCTTGAGCTCATCGAACCGCCAGCCCTCACGGCCGGCCAGCTCGGCGACAGCCCGGGCGAGGTCGCCCGAGATCGTCCGGTCCCGCGGCAGGACACGGGCGAGGACCGAGCCGGCTTCGGAGCTGACCGTGACCTTGCCGGCGATGCCCAGTCCGGCCAGTCGGTCCCGGACAGCTTCGGCCCCGACTCCCTGCACCCGGAGGCTGACAGATCCCGCGAGATCGTGACGCGCCCGCAGCTCGGCCGGCGTTCCGTTCGCCACCACGTGGCCCCGGTCGATGATCACCGCCCGGGAACAGACCGCGTCGACCTCCTCCAGGATGTGGGTCGAGAAGATGATCGCCTTGTTCTGACCAAACCGCTTGAGAAGCTGCCGGATCTCGTGCTTCTGGTTCGGATCCAGACCATCCGTCGGCTCGTCGAGCACCAGCACCTCGGGATCATGGATGATGGACTGGGCGAGGCAGGTCCGGTGGCGGAATCCCTTCGAAAGGGTGTCGACCGACTGGTGCAGAACGCTCTCCAGAAAGCACAGACCCACCGCCTTGCGGACGGCCTCCTCCTTGGCGGATCCGTGGAGCCCACGGATCTCGGCCGCGAAGGAGAGGAACCCGTGGACGGTCATGTCGCTGTAGCACGGGGCGCTTTCGGGGAGATAGCCGATGAGGCGCTTTGCGGGGATCGGGTCCTCGTTGACGTCGTGCCCCCCGACCACCACCCGACCGGAGGTCGGCGGGATGAATCCGGTGATCATCCGCATCGTGGTCGACTTGCCGGCGCCGTTGGGCCCAAGGAACCCGAGGATCTCACCCTTCTTGACCGTGAAGGAGACCCGGTTCACGGCCCTCTTGGGTCCGAAATCCTTCACGAGATTTTCGACGGTAATCATGCCAATGGAAGTGATGACTGAAGCAGTTTCACGCGACGAAGGCTAAGAAAATGAAGAATTTTTCGGCCGTCAAGGGGTCGAAAACAACGGACCCGGCCCGCAAAACGGATGATTCCGGAGCTCAACCCCCGATCAACAGCCGGCGCGCCAACCGCGCCAAGGCGATCGCGTCATCCAAGTCGCCATGCACGCAGAGCGTGCGGGGCAGCACCGTCAGGGGATACCCTCGAGCACTGATCAGCCCACCACCCTCGCGGAGTCGTTCCAGCCGCTCCCGCCTCTGCCGGGCCTCGGTCAACAAGGCGCCAGACTGCCCCCGCGGCACCAGGGTCCCGTCGTCCCGATAGGCGCGATCGAGGAATCCTTCCTGCCAGACGACAACACCAAACCGCGCGGCCTCGGCCGCCACCCGACCGCCAGCGAGGGCATACACTTTCAGCCCCGGAAACCACCGGGCCATGACACGAAGGAAGGCCCGACGCAATGGAATCTCCCGCTCTACCGCGTGGTAGAGCGACCCATGCAGCTTCACGTGATGCAACCGGGCCCGGCACGCCCGGGCCAGCGTCTGGAGAGCGGCCACCTGTTGGACTAGGAGCGCCTCGAATTCCAGGACCGAGACCCAGACTGCTTCCCGTCCAAACCCTTCTGTCAATCCCGGATGGGCCCCCAGTCGCACCCCGAGACGCACCGCCAGAAGAACGCAGCGTTCCATGCTCCGGACATCCCCCGCATGACCTCCACAGGCCACGTTCGCCGAGGTCACCCACCGCATCAGGGCCTGTGTCCGCCCCACCGGCTCACCCTCGCCCAGATCACAGTTGATGTCCCATCGCATGAAGGCGCGATGTAAGCCTGCCAACGCAGACCTGGCGAGATCGGAACCCTACCGGCGCCGGACCTGGAACCAGACCTCATTGCGCCGTCCATCCAGTGCGATGGCCATCAATCGATGACGACCGGGTATCAACCGCACCACGGCATCGCCCCTGCCCGAACTGAGGGACAGTGTTTCCGATTCCCAGGTACAGACGGCAGAGGAACGGAGGGCAATCTCCTGCGCCTCAGCGGGGAGGTCCGCGTCCCACAAGTACACGGTTTCCGAGAGGGGATGGAGGATCCGGAAGCCTTCGGTCTCCGCCGCCTCGCCCAGCACGGCCTGTCCCCGAAGCCGCTGATCCGGGGTCCGCCACCAGTCCGCATACTCCGGACCCAACACCACCCGTCCGTCGAGGTCCCGATCCTCCGGCCGCTCCATCTCCGGCTCCGTGCCCACCAGGAACAGTTCCTCCCGACCCCGACGGCCTTCCGGCACGCATCGACCCGTCAGCGGCTCGATCACCCGACGCCGGATCCCGGAAGGCGGTTCAGGAATCGAGGTTCCAATCCGACGGTCTAGCTCGGCCACCACATCGGCGAGAATGGGACCCGCACCATCCACACCCGAGATGTCGCGCATTCGGGTGCCGTCGAAATTACCCACCCAGACGCCGACTGTGCACTCGGGCGTTACCCCGAAGGCCCAGTTGTCCCGGTAACCCGTGCTCGTGCCGGTCTTGACCGCCACAGGAACCGGCATCCGCAGCGGGGTCTCCATTCCGAATTGGGCCGCCCGGGCCAACGGATCGCGGAGGATGTCCCCTACCAGCCAACACGCCCCCGGATCCGCCACTCGCGTCCCGACCGAGGAACCCACGGGTCGGACCCTCCAGGGCCGATGGATCCCCTGCCGACCCAGGGTTGCGTACGCCGCGGTCAGATCCACCAGCCGGACCTCGGCATCCCCAAGGACAAGTCCCAATCCGTAGTCGGAGGCGGGCCGATCCAGGGTCTGCAGGCCCATCCGTTCCAGACGCTCCTTCAACACCTGGGGACCCCCAAGCTGCTCCAGGAGCCGCACGGCCGGGACATTCAGGGATCCCGCCAGCGCCTCCCGCAGACTCACAGGTCCACGGAAACGACGGTCGTAGTTCTCGGGACGGAAGATTCCTGTCGGGGTCACCACCTCGGTCGGCACATCGGGGATCACCGACCCCGCGTTCCAGCCCCGTTCGAAGGCCAATCCATAGGCAAAGGGCTTCAATGCCGATCCCGGGGAACGACGCGCGAGCGGACCATTGACCTGTCCCCCATCCGGACGGCTCCAGTCGGGCGATCCCACCCAGGCCAGAACCGAGGCGTCGCGGGTATCCAGGACAACCACTGCCGCATCCCGGACCGACCGGTCCCGGAGCCCCTGGAGATGACGACGGACCGCCTGCTCGCAGGTCCGTTGGATCCGGAGATCCAACGTCGTCTCCACCCGACCCGAGGCCGCTGGGTTCATCGAGCGGAGGAGGTCGACGAAATGCGAGGCCTCGAACTCACCACCTACAGGGCTCAGGCGGATCGCCTCGGCGACGTCCCGTCGGGCCGCATCTGGGGATCGCCACCCGAGATCAACACAGCGACGGAGAATCCACTCCTGGCGCCGCTTGGCCCGCTCGGGCCGGACCCGGGGATTCAGCCGGGAGGGAGCCTGGGGCAGGCCTGCGAGGTAGGCCGCCTCCCCCCAGTCCAGCTGGCTGGGTGGCTTGCCGAAGTAGTGACGCGAGGCGGCCGCGAGTCCAATGCACCGGTTCCCGTAGTCGATGCGGGCCAGGTAGGCGCGCAGGATCCGCTGCTTGTCCCAAGCCCGCTCCAGACGCAACGCCAGCACCGCTTCGAGGACCTTCGTCGACAGGGTCCGGGGACGGGGATGTCCCAGTTTCACCAGCTGCTGGGTCAGGGTGGATCCGCCACTGATCACCCGGCCATTCCGCACCCATTGCCACGCGGCGCGGGCGATTGCGTAGGGATCGACTCCCGGGTGTTCGAAGAATCGGGCATCCTCGGCCGCCAGGGTCGTTCGGACCACCGACTCGGGAATGTCCGCCTCGGCAACAACAGCTGTGTACCCGGACCGGTCCGAGGCCGGGGTTCGCCTCAGAGTCACACCATGGCGATCCACCCACTCGATCTCGGGCGTGGTGATGGCCGGGTCCTCGATCCCATCCGGCAGGGGTAGCAGCGGAAGGCCACACCAACCGAGCGCAACCACACCCACGAGGATCGCCGCGGATCTGCCCATCCAACGAACCAGGATGGCTGACAAACGGGTCGGATGGAGACCAGTCTTCAAAAGGGTCCTCGCTGGATCTCAGGGAGCGGTTTGGAAACGTCCACCCGCCGAGTGTCCAAACCGGTCGGGGTCATACATCGCCTCAGCCCTTGCGGGCGGAGTCACGACGTCCCCGACGGATCGGACCCGGGCCAGGTACCGGATCCAGTGGATGCCCTCCGGCACATGTTTCTTGAAGTGTCGGACCCGATCCCTGCGGATCTCGCGGAAGTCGCTCGACCATTCCGGAATCAACGGGTGCGCTGTTCGGCCCTCGGTACGGAACACGCCTTGCACGGGTTCAAGCACGGCGGGGATTGGATCCTCGACTGCCAACCAATCGACATCCTCCGGGACATCGAGACGAAGCGTCACCAGGACCCGATCCCCCACCCGAAGCCCGTCGATCGGTCCGGGGCGGTTCTCATCGTCCAGACGCTCATAGGTCCGGTGGATTCCCAGCCCGCGATCGACAGGCTGTGCGCGCGCGGGATCGATCCTGTTCTCCGCGGTCACCTGGGCCTGCACGAGCACGGGGCGGTCCGAGTCAGAACGGATCTGAAGACCCGCCGCAAGTGTGGTGGAGTCGACTATTACCTGTCGGCGCAGCATCGGGTGTTCCCGGGTGAGCTCGAAGCCTTCCGACTGGGACGCGATCGACCATGTCCCACCCAGGGGGGGGTCCGGGGTCGAGCGCGGATCGGTGGCCATGGCCCAGAGGGCCCAGGCGTTGCCCTGGGTTGTCGCCCAGGCCCCACCACGCCCCTCCGCCAGCAGGGCGACGAGATCGCGGTCAAGGGTCGCGGCATCCAGACCCAGCCGTTGTCCGGCAAGGAATCGGACGGCAGGCAACCGGGCGGGATCCCAGTAAGTCTCTGACTCCTCGAGGCGTTTTTGATCCCACCTCGAGGTTGGAGCCATCAACAACCGGACGGCTTCCTTCTTGAGGTCGGCATCTCTGGGATCCTGCACCGCCAGCGCCCAGGCGAGAAACGCTCTCGATGTGGGAGAGAGTTCATCGGCCTTGTTGATCAGTGCAGCATTCAGTGAGGGGTCAGGCCGCCCCGAATCCGCCAACACCGCCGCCAGGAAACATCCTAGCGAGGTGCCATCCCAACGCGGGTCCGACGGGAGGGTGCGGGCGATTTCAGCCAGCGCGTTCACCAGGCGTTCACGCCGGGTGGAGTCGACGCTGAACCCCGCGGCGGAAGCCTGCCGGAGCACCCAGGCTGCATAGGCGCTACCCCAGTCGGCCGCATCACTACCGCCCGGCCAGGACGACAGCAGCCCCGAACCCAGCTGCATCGACCAGAGTTGTCGGATCCCATCCTCAACCCGTCGAGTCACCTCGGCCGAATCCACCGGCCCCAGCAACCCAGGGGCCCTGGCGGCGACAATCAAAGGAACGAGCATCGCCGAGGTCTGCTCCACGCACCTATAGGGATACCGGGACAGCCAGTCGACCGCCCCTCCACCAAAGGCGAGCGGACCCGAGGCCACCCGAACTGTCGCTGTCCTCGGCGCTTCGAGCGCGGCGGGGTCCAGAGCGGCGACGAGATTCGTACCGTTGCGACCCGCACGGGCCCAGACACCGGTGACCAGGTCCGGGATTCCGCGGGTCACCGGGATCCGTGCCACCACCTCGTCCGCAGCCGCTGGGGACTCAACCCGCCAGATCCACTCCGCATCCGAGGAACCTGTGATAATGATCGGCACATCCACCGGGATGCTGCCGCCCGCTGGAACAACCACCGTCTGGACCGCCTTCGAACCTTCGAGAACAACACCATTCGTGGGCACCGTGAGAGACACACGGGCTTCGATGGAAGCGCCGGTGGTGTTCAGGACCAGCGCCCGGGCGGTGAGGCGATCACCGACGTGGAGGAAACGGGGGAGCCCCGACTCCATCATCAGGGGTTTGCGGACCTCGAAGGTGGAAGCTGCAGATCCAAACTGGCGTGCCCCATGGGCCACAACGGCGACCACCCGATACCGCGTGAGGCTGTCAGGAACGGTGAATCGAGCCACGACCTGTCCCCGATCGTCTGTGACGCGCGACCCTTCCCAGAGCGGACAGGGGACAAATCGGCGCCGCTGGGACAGTCCCCGTCGCCCTCCACCTCCTCCAATGTCTCCCTTGTTGGAGAATTCGAGGAGTTCTGGATCCTCCTCGAGGAGGTTTCGGAAGGACTGGGTGGTCTCGACCGAGAGCGCCCGTTCCGCCCACCAGAAGTCGTTCGGGTCTGGCACAGGGGTCCCCAGCAGCTGGAGGAACCCCTCGTCGACCGCATAGAGCGTCACCTCGGCACCGGCCGCTGGGGCGTCGTCATGGGTACGGACCGATACGGTGACTCCCATGTCCTGGCCAGGCTGAGCCGTATTGGTGGACAACCCGACGCTCACCCCGAGGAGGCGGGATCGATCCGGGACGGTGAGGTTCACCCAACCGGCTCGCCATTCCGGCATCGGGTGTTCATGAGGGTTTCCATCCAGCCCACGGATCAGAAACACACCCACCATCGAGTTGGGCGAGGCGTTAGTGCCCAAAGGGACCCGGATCGAGGGGGCATTGCCGGTGAGCGGGGTGACAAAGGCATTCCGGACGCTCTCGCGTTCGACGGTAATGAGAGCAGTGCCAGAGAACGGCGCTTCGACCAGGATTTCAGCCGGTGTCCCTGGTTCGAGGGTGGTTCGATCCGGGACGAGTCCCAGCTGGGACCCGTTCTTCCATTTCCAAGCGAGTCGGGCGTCTCCATCGACCGTGAAGGCGACGACCGTCTTCACGGGCCGACCCCTGGCATCGACGGCAACGAGCTCAATTTCATAGGCCCCAGGCCGATCCACCGTGAACCCTGAAACTCCACCGGCTACACCACTGATGACCTGTCCCTTTATCGCGTTACTCAAAACCTGTCCCCCTGTGGTGCCGGTGATCGAACGAGACTGATGACCTGTCCCTTTATCAGGATTCGCCCCTCCCCCAAGGACCTGGCCCTCTGTCGGAGCTCCCGCCCCGGTAGACCCAGACTGATGACCTGTCCCTTTGTCTCGTGTCCCTTTGTCTCGATCTGTTCCCCTGCCCCGGTCCTCTTCCCGATCTTCGCCCTTATTTGAAGGGACCTGTCCCTTCATCACATCCCAGATGGCACCCCGCTTGGCGACCCCGGTTGTCGTTAACGTCTGACTCATGAGATGCACCGCTTCACGGCGTTGCTCATGGGCCAGGCCACCGCCGGCGCGCTCCACCACAGCCGTCTTCCAGTCAATTCGGCGAAGGGTTGCCTGAATCGGGACCGATCGTGTCCATGGGGTTCCATCCGAAGCCGCCGCAACGACATGGAAGGCCGGGGTTTCCCCAACCTTCTGGATCGACTCCCGGCCGCCGGCCCATTGGAAACCCAGGTAGAAGTCGGACGCATGACGGACCGCCTCCGCCACCTGGGAGACCGTCTGCTGATTGAGATCTGTCACCTCCGCCACCACGGAGATTTTCTGGGGTGTGGGTTGCGATTGGTTTCCGGGAAGCGAGGGCAGGATCCGGACCGGATCCCCGTTCTCCAGCCTGTGGGTCCCCGTCACATCGACCTGTCCCTCAGTTCCAGTCTCCCGGATCCCATAAACCCCAGAATCTGGGCCCGGCCAAACAAACCTCCCCCAACCCTCTGGCTGGAACGCCAGATCCTCTGCCTCCGCATGCCATTGCAGCCGACCCTTCGTCACAGGCGCCCCCAACAGGTATCGCGCACTGATTCCGGCGGAGACCTCCGTTCCCGCAGGGAGGGTTGAGGGCATGTCGATCCGCACCTCGAACGCCGGGGGTTGGAAATCCCGGATCTCAACCCTCAACGACCGCTGCGGCCCCTGCCCTGGCGCCTGCAGGGGGGTAAGGGTCAGGTCATAGGTCCCACGAGGCCCCTCCGGAAGAGCCCCTTGCCAGTCACAGGAACCTCTCGCCGATACGACCAGATTGGTGGTCAGGACAACCTGTCCCCTGGGATCCTCGACGGTCAGTTTCAGGCCATCCACCGCCGGAAAGCTCCAATCCCCATCCTTCCAGAGGCGGACCTGCGCGTGGAGATGGATAGGCTCTCCGGGGCGATAGGCCTGTCGGTCTGTGAACGACCAGAGCGTCAGCCCTGTCTCGTTCCACTGTTTCGGGGGCAACCCCATGCCCCAGGTTCCCACATGTCCCTCGCGCATGGGAGCCACGTGGACATCCGTCCCGGACTCGAGCACCACCCAACGGGCAGACTCCTGCTTGGGCAGAACCACCAGACCCCGCCCATCGGTAACACCTGAGGCCACCTCTCCATCCTCTGCATCCCGAAGGCTCACGGCAACGCCCTTCAGGGGCTGGGCTGTCTTCTGGGAAACCACCCAGATCCAGCAATTGGAACCGCCCTGTTTCAGGACAAACCCCAGATCCGTCAGCTGGACCAACGTCTGAGGCCCCCAGCCCTTCGAAGTGCCATCCCGCGGAAGGTCCGCTTCGACGAAAAACGCTCCGGCACGCCCAGTCCCAACCAGGGTATCCCATCCCAACGGAGTCCGGACCAGCTCATCGATGGCTCCAGTGACCACGATATTGGTCTCCAACACGGTTCTGCCCGGGAGAGCCGCATAGTCCATAGGAGCCTTCGAGCGGGATGAGTTCCACCACTGCGCGTCCAACATCCGGTTGTATCCGTTGAGCCCGGGCACCAGCGCCTCCCGACTCAACGCCTTTACCCGCAGAGTGACGGACCCAGCATTGACGGACCGGATCTCAAAGTTCCGATGGCCCGCCAACAGCTGGACCTCCGAGAATCCCGGAAGCCAGACCCGAGGCTGGATCGGATCGAACTTGAAGGCGTTCGTCCTTCCCTGAACCACCGACAGTGGCACTCCATCCTCCGAGACCAGTCCGGGTCCCAGCGTGGCCACGTAGGACTGATCGAGTCCAAAGCCTCCTCCAAGGACGACCGAATCACCCTGGGCACGCACCTTGAGGTCGGCCGCCTCGGGCTCGATCTGGATCCATCGGGTCCAATTCGTGGCACTCACTCGGTCCACCGGCCGGGAAAAGGTCAGCTCGAGCTCCCGTCCACGCTCCAACTCATTGACCGTATCGACCTTTTCCAGAGTCAGTGGGGGGGAGACCCCGAGCGATTCCCGGACCTCCTCCTTCAGGCGCACGCGGCCGTCTGCCGTCCTCACCCCCCGTTCGATGTGGAGCATCCAGGACGACGTGGACACGAGAGCCTCCATAGGACGAATCCAAAACGCCGCGCCGGACTCGCGATCCACCTCGGACGTTCTGGAGCCCTCAGTGGCCTGCTGGAATCGATCCACCCAAGTGAGCGGAGGAAGCATGAGGTTCGGATACCGCTTCTCCCAATCCTCGAACTCCACCGGCTCGACATTTGCCCGGATCCGACGTGGTCCACTTCGGAACGAGGACCGCGCCGCCAGATCTTCGGGATTGAGAACAGCGTTCGCCGCAATAAGGACCGTCGGGAATGCCGGGAGTCCGGACGCCTTCCACGATTCCTCCTGTTGAACCACGACGGACACCGGAGGTGTCTGGATGTCCCGACGCAGCCGCTCGGACAGCGTCCTGCCATCGGCCGTGCGCACTCCGGGCCTCAGCTGGAACCGATAGGTCGTGTCCAACCCCAAGGGAACCGTCGGCTGGAACATGCCCACCCTTCGGGAACGCCAGACGAACTCGCCTTCGATCGGCGGATCCACCCGGAGCGGGGACGATTCTCCGGCCGCACCGATCTGGTCCACCCCCACCATCGGTTCCTCGAAGACCACTTCGAACCGCGTCGTGGGATCCATCTCCCGCGTCGTCAACCGAAGCTGCACTCCCGGCAAGTCGGCCCCCATCAGGCCACACAGCGCCAGGCACCAACCCAAGGATCCGGCCCACCACAGACCGAAACGACTTCCCACCCAATTCCGTTTCATGCGTCGACCCGATGGTTGGGGCCGGCATGGAATTGTCCACCACGCCCGCGAACAAAGTGCTCCCGGTACCCGCCTTCCGAATCACCCCGGTTCCGTCGCCCACTCAAACCGCACGGATCGACCCGGTCGACACTGGGCGACCGCACGGAGGTCCGCCGGGTCCACGATCGCAATCTTCGGATACCCCCCCACGGTCGGCCCATCCGGCATGGTGACCACAGGCTGCCCGGACGCCGGGACCTGGATCGAACCGGGCAGGACGGGTTCCGAAAGAATATCCGGAGGATTCGGATGCAATGCCGGTCCCGACAACCGATAGCCTGAGCGATCACTCTGCGGGGTCACCGTCCACGGCTCCCGGACGAACCGCTCCCGATCCTCGACCGAAAAGGAATCCCACTGAGGGCCTGGCCAAACCCGGATCCGGGGAGTGCCCTCGATCGGAGAAACCTCCGACGCCTGCACCCGACGTCCCGCCGTGAACCCGGGTATCACAGGGTGTGTCCCACGAGCCACGTCGAGGCACAGGCCCGGACCCCACCGCAGTCCGAACCCCGCCTTGGCCAGTGAGCTCGCGCTGCCAAGGTGTCGTTCGACGCCCCATCCGCCAGGCACCGCCAGATAGCTCCAGACCCCCGACGGGCCGGGTCCGAACTCCAGCATCTCCCCGGCCCGCACACGGAAGGCCGACCAGCCGGAACACCGACCCGAGATGCCTCCACTGGCACCCGTCAGCGCCAGCCAGACATCGCGCTTCGCCCGGAATCGTTGGCCCTGCAGGCACAGTTCCAACACCGGCAGATCCTCGGGATTGTCCACCAAGCGGTTCGCCCATCGCGCGGCCACCGGATCCATCGCCCCACCCGGAGGAATGCCGTAGCCCCCCAACCCGGGCCGTCCTCCGTCTTGCACCGTCAACCCCACCCCAGGACTCATCACTTCGAGCACCCCGTCCGACACAGCACGTTCGGGAGTTCCCGACCGCTCCGGGACGGCACAGGACTCCACCGGAATGAACCGCAGACGATCCCCAGCACGCAGGAGCACTGCCTCATCGACCGAAGCGGCCTCGGGCCGAAACAGCCGGACCGCCGTCCGCCCGATCAGATTCCACCCACCCGGACCCGGGACGCTGTAGATACCGGTCTGTTCCCCACCGATGGCCACGCTCCCCGCTTCCAACCGGACTCGCGGCGTGGCAAGACGCGGCGTGGCGAGTCGGGGATCGAGGCCCCCGAGGTACGGGAAGCCCGGCGAGAAGCCGAGGCAGTGGACCCGATAGAGCGGCGCGGCATGACGTCGGATCACCTCCCCAACCGAAAGGCCCGACAGCTCCGCGACCCGGGTGAGATCGGAACCCGAATACTCCGTCGGGATGTCGACGACGCGCCCCGCGGTGGACTCCTCGGCAATCCGTTCCCACGACCGATAGCCCCACCAGCCCCGGACCCGCGACAGGGCCACGGCATCACCGGTCCAGACAAACGAGGCCAGCCCGTCAACACATCGTGCCGCATCCGCGCCCGACTCCGACTCCCAGGCCGCAGCAATCCGCCGCCCCAGCCGGAAGGCCCCCTCATCCGCCCGATCGGCGTATCGGACCAAAAGGGCCCGGGGACCGTACGGGAGAAGGGTCATGGCACGCCCGGGGTTGCTGCGCCGTTCAGCTCAAAGCTGCGCGACCACGTCGCCGATCGCCACGAACCGTTCCTCGCGCGTCTTCAGGTCCTTGATCCGGACCCGCAGCTGCGACTCCTCACCGCGCTCCACACGAAGGGTCCGCGTGGCTCCCAGTTCGAGCGCGCGCTTGAACTGCTTGTCACCCTTCGACGGCACCAGGCTGAACTCCACCGAGCGACCCGATTCCCGGACCGCCTGCACGACACCGAGCGACTCCGAACGAAGCGATTCATCCTCCACCAGCACGACCACCTCGATCTTCCCTTGGAACGAAGGGACGAGCTTGCGGTCCTTGAGCAGCTCGGCGAGCACGACATCACCCATGCCGAAGCCGAGTGCCGGAAGGTCCACGCGCCCTTCGCTGACCTGCTGCACCAGCTGGTCATAGCGTCCGCCGCCGGCGATGGCGCGGAAGGTCCCCTTCCGATCGAACGCCTCGAAGACGATCCCGGTGTAGTAGGCGAGGCCCCGGATCACCCCGTAGTCGACCACAACGAAATCCCGCAGTCCCCGGGCCGACAGGTTGTCGAGAACCGCCTGCAGTTCAGGCTCCGGCACACTGGCGCGGATGAACTCCTGGACTTCCGTCATGGCAATCCCGAGGGCGGACAGCTTCTCGGCGCTGACCTCCGGACGCTCCCGCTCGATCTTGTCGACAACCTGATAGAACTTATAGGCCCGAGCCGGATCCCCACCACGACCGGCGAAGAAGCGCTGCCAGGCCTGGCGACTGCTGAGGCGGACCACGAAGTCGGCGGAGGTCAGTCCCAGAACCCGCAACACGTCGACGAGGAGGGCCACCATCTCGGCGTCGGCCGCCGGATCGGCTTCCCCAAAGAGGTCACAGTTCAGTTGGAAGTGCTCCCGAAGCCGGCCCTTCTGCGGCTTCTCATAGCGGAAGAGCTGAGGATACGAGAACCACTTGATCGGCTTCTTGTAGGCCCTCTCGGCGGTGGCCACGAGGCGGGCAACCGTCGGGGTCATCTCCGGCCGCAACGACACGGCCCGCTCACCCTTGTCCACGAAGTTGAACAACTGCGCGACGATCTCGGCGCCCGACTTGTTGGTGTAGAGCTCGAGCGGTTCGAGCGGCGGCCCGTCGTATTCCCGGAACCCGTAGCGACGGGCGGTCTCCCGCCACGCGGCGAAGATGTGGTTCCGCAGATCACAGCTCCACGGCTCGTTGGCCGGCAGCGGTTCGGGGTAGAAATCGCGAAACCCAGGCAGTCGCTCCATCATGACGCGCTAGCCTAATCAGGACAGCAACGGCGTCACCAGCCCCCAAATCCGCTCGTGGACCGCCTCGCGGGATCCGTCCGCCTCGACGGCCCGGAACCGGTTCGGCTCCGCCACCGCCTGGGCCGCATACCCCTGCTCCACCCGGTCGAAGAATGCGGCCTTCTCCGATTCAAACCGGTCGGCCGAATGTCCCCGTCCCGCCAGCCGACGCGCAGCCTCCACGGGATCGACGCGCAGCCAGAGGGTCAGGTTTGGGCGCACATCCCCCACCGCCGCGGCGATCACGGAGCGAACCATTCCGAGGTCCAGTCCGCGGCCATGACCCTGATAGGCCACTGTTGAGTCCCAGAACCGGTCACACAGAAGGATCTCCCCGCGCTCCAGGGCAGGTCGGATGACCCGACGCACCAGCTCGGCCCGACTGGCGTTCATCAGGAGCAGCTCGGCTTCCGGGGCCATGCCCACGCTAACGGGATCCTCCTTCACAAGGTGACGGATCTTCTCGCCCAGCGGAGTTCCACCGGGCTCGCGGAGCACCGTGCAGATCCTGCCAGAAGAGCGAAGCCGCTCGGCCAGAAGCGCGATCTGCGTGCTTTTTCCGCACGCCTCACCGCCCTCGAAGGTGATCAGGAGACCGCGCGACATCAGCCTCCGGTGGTGGCGGATGCCGGGCCCGCTGCCGGAGCCGAGGCGGGAACCGCCGCGGGCTTGAAGGCCGAAGGCGGCGGATTCTTCTTATAGTCCGTCTCGAGGTACTCGACGATCGTCTCGATCTGACCCACCCCAAGGATTCCCCCGTGCTGGGCTGCGAAGGCCGGCATGAGGCTTCCAGGCCGCCCCTCGGAGATCCACTTGGTCCAGTAGTTCGCATCGGAGTTCTTCAGCTTCGTCCGAAGGTCCGGGACCATCTGCGCCCGGTGTTCCGCCTCGTGACAGATCCCGCAGGCGGTCTGGTAGAGCTCCTTGCCCACCTTTCCGATCGCAGGCTGGACGTGGCAGGACGCGCATTCGTTGCGGAAGATGGCCTGTCGATCCGCAGCCGCGATGGCGAGGTTGCGGTTGCGGTCGCCCATCGTGTTGGCGGCCGACATCATGGGTGCCTTGGCGCTGACCGTGAGCGGATAGCTCCCCGACGAGGTGAGGACAGTCGCGGTCTTGGTCACCAGGCCGAACTTGCCCTTCAGGTCCATGGTGACGTTGACGTGTCCGCCCTGCCCGGGCTCGAGCTTCCACGGATACGACGGAAGGCGTCCGGCCGTGCACCCGCAGCTGGTGCTGACATTGGAAACCGTGATCGGCTCCGACGAAATGTTGGTGACGGCGAATACGAAGGCGGCGGAGAGCTCTCCCTCCTTGAGATCCACATGCTTGCTCGTCGCGTCGAACTTCAAGGCATTCGGGCGGGCAGGCTGTTGGATCACCCCGGGGCCCGAGGGCTGGAGCGTGTTCAGGGGCGGGCCGCCGGCGGACGGAGTCGCAGGATCGGCCCCGAGGACCACGAAGACACCTCCCAGGAGAAGCATCAGGGAGCCGACCGGATTTCGAAGGGCGCTCATCGCAAGGATGAAGTAGCAGCCCACCCGGGGGCTGACGAGTCGTTTTCAGGATCCAGGCCCGCCGGATTGTTGGACCACAACGGGAACGTGAAGAACACCCGCACCCTCATCTCTTCCGCTCCACCTCGGCCGAGGTCACCTGGGTCATGTCGATGGTTTTAAAGCGGTAGGGCTGACTGGGCTGGCTGACCATGAACTCCTGCGCCTCGGTTGCCGGGAACATCACGAAGTCCGGATGGGCAATGCGCACCGATCGCCCGTTGTTCATCCTCAGGATGACGGGACACTTAGCGGAGGATCGTACGAGTTGTCGGATGGCGGCCTTGGTCACTTGTCCAAATTTTAGAAAGCGGCCTGGGGTGTCAATCGGTCGGCACTCCCCGAATTTTGGGATTCCACCGCGGCCAGCCGTGCCAGCACACCGATCGGGCCTCAACTGCCCATCACCCCTTCGGAAACACCCGACGCGCGTCCTCCTGCTCCAACTGGCCCCGTGTCACCCCCAGCTGGCTGTGCACCCGAAGCTCCTGCCACAACCTCTGACCTGAGAGCTCTCCACGCAATAACGCCCGATATCGGGTCAGGGTCTGATGCACCTCATCCGCCGATTCCTGGACGAACTCCACCCGGAAGGCCCGCAGGCCCACGGCGAGAAACCGATCCAGGAATTCCGCACCCGTCTGGGCCCGGGCGTTGAAGACCGTGTTGCGACATCCGACGTCGGCCTTGAGCGGGTGCTCCTGTCCGACCCGATCCCGCAGCTGGACCTCATGCCGGTCACACGGACGCCCGCAGCTCCGGAAGTCGGTGCCACTGCTCAGGAACGCACAGAACACGCAGTGCTCCATATGGAACATCGGCATGTGCTGGTGGAGCGTGAGCTCGAACCACGAGGACGGGGCCGATCGGAGCAGCGACTCGACCTGGGCCGCGTTGAGATCATAGCTGACCGTCAGCCGCTCCAACCCATGGCGGTTCCGGTAGTGCTCGGCCGTGAGGGGGTTCGCCACGTTCAGGGAGAAGTCACCCCGTCGACGTTGCCCGGCAAAGAAGCGCAGGTGTTCGTGGGCCCGGACCAGATAGCCGTCGGCCTGGGACGACAGGACCTGCTTCAGGATCCACTCCTCACCCGGCTTGAACATCCGGGGCGGAGCCACCCAGATCGACGGCACCGGACTCCCGGGTGCGGCCACCACCCGACATCCACGCGCAGTGTGGAACCGGGTGACCGCCTCGCGGTACCGCTTCGGATCCTCGAAGTCGCAGTAGATCGTCTCGATGCCACAGCCCAGCGCCGCATCGAGCTGGTCCAACGTCCGGACCAATACGATCAGTTCCGGACGAACCGAGGCCGGATCGATCTCCTCCGCAAAGGATACGCGACAGGGATCCGCATCCGGAACACGGAGTTCCCATCGCTTCGGCGCAGCTCGAAGCGCCTCGAGCTGGGCAATGGCCTCACGACGGATCCGGTTCAATTCGCTGACAGGGAGATGCACCCCATCGACCAGCTCCACGATCAGCTCACCCAGTCGGAAGGGTGTTCCGCCAAGTCGCCCAAACTGCTCCTCCAGACGTTCCCGCCCTAGGGCATGCTTTTCGGCCGGGGTGAGCGGAATTGTGGATTCGACCCGGACCACATGGCCCTCGAGGTCCCGAGCCACAAGCGACAAGGGTCCTCCGGATACCCCGTGGACCTCGAGAGTGATCGGGCGTGTGAACCGGATCGCTTCGCCCTCGAAGGTCTTTCGGAGATCGCGCTCCAGGATCGGGTCATCGGTCTTCCAGACATGATCGCCCACATGGATCCGGGAAAAGTCGACGGCCCCCGCCCCGAAGGTGAGTTCCGCCTCGGAGTTCCCGGGACCCCGTTCCGAAACCCGGACGCCGAAGACCCGTCCGCCCTGCTCCTCCTGGTCGGGTCGCCCGGCGTCGAAACCAACGCCGTCCCCGGCCTTCACCGGACCCGTGAGCCGGATCCGAACACGGTCGCGTCCGACGGCAACCACCTCGCCGATGAGGACCCCGCGCTTCTTGCCGAAACGGGCATGAGCCAGCTCCTGGTTGTTGATGCCAAGGAACCAGCCCGTGTAGAGGCCCCGGGAAAAGGCCATCTCGAGCTCATAGCGGGCGCCACCCACCGGCACGGTCCGATTCTCGGACACACGATCGAGCGCCTGCCGGTAGACCCGGGTGATGCTGGCGACGTACTCCGGGGACTTGAGGCGACCCTCGATCTTCAGCGAGGACACCCCGGCCTCGACCAGCTGGGGCAGCACCTCCAACCCGGCGAGGTCCTGTGGCGACAGAAGATACCGCCGATCCCCGAGGTCCACCTTCCGTCCGTCGGAGATCAACTCGTACGGCATCCGACAGGCCTGGGCGCATTCGCCCCGGTTGGCGCTGCGACCGCCGAGCGACTCGCTCGTGAGACACTGGCCGGAGTAGGCCACGCACAGGGCTCCGTGCACGAAGACCTCCAGTGGCAAAGGGGTCCCGGTTGCCGAGGCCTGGCTGGACTGGATCGATGCGATCTCGGCGATGGAATTCTCACGGGCCAACACCACGAGGGAGCAGCCGAGATCGCGGGCGAACTCGACCCCGGCAACGCTTGAGATCGACATCTGGGTGCTGCCGTGGATCGGGAAGTCGGGCGACAGTCTCCGAATGAGCCGACAGACCCCCACATCCTGGACGATCGCGGCGTCCACCCCGGCTGCGATGATGCTGCGGAGATAATCGGCCGCCGCCGGGAGTTCCTCGGTGAAGACCAGCGTGTTGAAGGTCACGTAGCCCCGGACCCCACGCCGATGGAGAAACTCCATCAGGGCCGGCAGGTCCGCCTCGGTGAAGTTGCGAGCCCGCATCCGGGCGTTGAACCGGTCGAGTCCGAAATAGATTGCATCCGCCCCGTTTTCGACCGCCGCCCGGACACACTCCCAGTCGCCCGAAGGAGCCAACAGCTCCGGCAGGCGACGCGGCAACGGTTCAGGAGGTCCAGACGACATGGTCCCGAGAGAATGGACGCCCCGGACACAAAGTCGAACCCGCGATCCGATCGGGATCCGACCTCGACACTCTGACCCGACAGAAAGCCGTCGATGGCGCCCGGGGAGAATGCCCATACTGTGCCGACGCCATGCCGCTCCGGATTCCCATGCCGCTCCTCGACCTCGAGGCGACCCTCGACGGGGGCCAGGCCTTCCGGTGGCGGGGTATTGACGGTGGCTGGGAGGGCGTCCTCGGAGACCGCTGGGTTCGGCTCCGTACGGAGGCCGGGAATCTGGTCGCGGAGACGGCCACGGACCCCGGGGATGGGGCCCGGCTCCGGCACTACCTAGGCCTCGACGACGACCTCGAGGCGATCGTTCGGACCTTCCCTGACGACCCACCGCTCATGGCGGCCGTGCGGGCGTGCCCGGGGCTCCGGCTCTTGCGACAGGATCCGTGGGAGTGCCTCGCCAGCTTCATCCTCAGTTCCACCAAGCAGATCGTCCAGATCCAGCAATGCGTCGCGCTGCTCTGCGACGCCTTCGGAAACATCATCCCGGGACCGGCCAACGCGCCTTCGCCCCGCACCTTCCCGACGGCCACCCAGCTGGCCTCCGTGCCCGAGAGCCAGCTGCGAGAGTGCAAGCTGGGATTCCGAGCGCGCTACCTGTCGGCAGCAGCACAGGAGGTTGGCGCGGGCCGATTGGACCTCGAGGCACTCCGGGGGATGTCGACCACCGAGGCGCGGGACCAGCTCACCGGACTGCCCGGGGTCGGACCGAAGATCGCCAACTGCGTGCTGCTGTTCGCCTATGGCCGGCAGGATGCGTTCCCGGTGGACGTCTGGGTGTTGCGTGCCCTGCGTGAACTGTACTTCCCGAGGCGACGTCCGAAGCCCCGCACGCTGCTCCGGTTCACCGAGACGCACTTTGGTCCGAACGCGGGCTACGCCCAGCAGTACCTCTTCCACTTCATCCGCAACCACCGACCGACGAAGCCGTCCTGAGTCCAAACCCATCCCAACGGAATCCGCTCCTGCACCGACACCGACCCTCATGATCACCCGAACCGAAGTCCTCCTGACCCCAGCCGAATTCGCCACGCTTCGAGGGCGTGATCTGAGCCAGGCCATCTGCGTGGTGTTCGATGTCTTCCGGGCGACCTCGACCATGCTGGCGGCCCTTTCGAACGGAGCAGCCTCGATCCATCCGGTGCGGGATATCGCGACGGCGCTGGAGGCCCGAAAGCGGGACGCCACCGTGATCCTTGCTGGAGAGCGGGACGGCTTCCGGATCGGGGCCGACCGGACCGGCGGGATCGAGTTCGACCTCGGCAACTCACCGCGGGAATTCACCCGGGATCGGGTGGACGGTCGGACGGTGGTGATGACCACATCGAACGGCACCCGGGCATTGGATGCCTGTCGCGGCGCGGCCGAGGTGTTGGCGACGTCCTTCGCCAACCTCGACGCCACCGCATCGTGGATCCGGGAACGACGGCTTCCCCAACTGATCGTTGTCTGTGCCGGGACCCTCGACCATGGGTCCCTGGAGGACACGCTCGGTGCCGGCGCCCTGGTCGACCGGCTCTGGGAATCGATCCGCGGTGGTTGGGTCGATGATGCCGCTCGGACGGTTCGGGAAGTCTTCCGGGCCAACCGGGACGATCTGCTCCCGCTCGCGGGGAGCGGTCGGAACGGGGCCCGGCTGCTCGGCCTCCCTGGATTGGCGGACGACGTGCCGCTCTGCCTGGTCCCGGATCGCTTTCGGTTCATCGCCCGGATGGGACGTGACGGACTGTTGCGGGCCGAACGGGCGTCGGATTGATGCGGAGGAACGAGCCCCCTAACCTGAGCCTGTGACGATCGTCGCCAATGGCAAGGAAGTGACGGTAGCGGGTCCCTGCACCCTCGAGTCCTTCCTCGTTGCCCAGGGACTGCTTCCGAAGAGCGTGGTGGTGGAACACAACGGCGAGGCCGTGGCCCCGTCGGAATTTCCGGACCGTCCTCTGCAACCGGGTGACCGCCTCGAGATCGTCCGCATCGTCGCCGGTGGCTGAAGCGATTCTCCCTGCAAGGCCTGCCAGGCCGCACACCCACGTCTGGTGGGTGCTGCAGCGCTTGGGCGTCTGCGACGCCCACCCTCCCCAGGCTCAACCTCTCCATCACCTCAGCTCTTCCGGACACCCCAGTGAAAAGTCACGCCTCTCGTGGGTGCTCCCGCACCCAGTAATGCAGGGTACTGCATCACCCACCCTCGGATGCAGGAGGCATCCCTGTCGGCAGGCAGAGCGTCAAACGAGTGACACCGTCAGCGGCCGGCCAGGGACCCAGCCCAGGTCGTCACGACCCCGTGCTCTCCGCAGCTACTCCGCTCCTGCCGCCTCCGGCGCTCTTTAGCTCACTTGACGGAACTGAGGGCGGGGCGGAAGCCCAGGGTGTAACGGCGGCGGCCCGGGTCGAACCTGTTCCGGTTGGCCGAGCGCTGGTACGCGGCGTCGCTGATCCAGCTGCCCCCGCGGAAGACGCGGAAGGAGTCCGATCCCGGACCGGCCAGATCCGTCACCGCAGAGGTGGGGTAGCCTCCATACCAGTCTGAACACCATTCATACACATTCCCCATCATGTCGTATAACCCCCAGGTGTTGACCTGCTTCCCTTTCACTGCATTCGTGGTGCTCCCGGAATTGCCAGAGTGCCACGCAATCAAATCCAACGACTCCGTCACGTTTTTGCCGTCCACGGCGTAACGCGCCCCGGTACTCCCAGCCCGCGCCGCATACTCCCACTCCGCCTCCGTCGGCAATTGATAGGCCTGATCCGCCCTGATCCGCCTTTGATCTCGATCCAAGTCATTCAACATTTTGCAGGGCGCCACCGCAACATCCCAGGACACCTGCTCCACAGGGCGGGCAGCGTCTCCCTTGAAGTAAGAAGGGGGTTTCCCAGTGATCCAGAAGTACTCCCGTTGGGTCACCTCGTGATCCAGAAGCTAGAATCCACGGGTCAACGTCACACGGTGCGGCACCTCATCCGAATACCGGTCCGGATCGGTCCCCGAGGTGCTCTCCATCTGGAAGGTCCCCGGGTTGATCCACACAAATCGGGCCTTCGGGTCGATCCAAGACCCATAAAAATCTGTCCCCTCTTGTGGCGGGGTAGGCAGGGAAGACTTTCGTCCGTTCGAATCGGCGTTCGTCTGGGACACGGATTTCTGTTTCGTCCCACCCTGAATTTGTTTTGGACCCTGCTGGGGACCTTTACCCCCCGCCCACACGGAAACCATTCCAAGGCTCAGCACCATCACGGCCATCAGTACTCGCACCTACCTTCCTTACCAAAGGATCCACACCGGTCCAACAGGGAATCCAAAGACCTCAGGAATGTCGGTCCGGAGGGCCTGCTCAACCCGGTCGCTGAGATCGTTCGCATCGTCGCTGGCGTCTGAAGCGATCCTCCCTGCTAGGCCGCGTGACCTCTCATCGGGTGGGTGCTGCAGTGCTCTGCAGCACATGGGCGTCTCTGACGCCCACCCTCCCCAGGCTCAACCCCTCCTGACACACCAGCCAACCGCATCACCGGTCCCGACCCAGACCAGACCGTCCCTCAAGCCGCTCGGATGAGATGGGGACGCAACGGAGTGCATCCCCACCCACGACGGGTGCTCCTGCACCCAGTGATGCAGGGCTCTGCATCACCCACCCACTCCAGGAACTCCGGCTTGGATTTCAACCGTCCCTAGATAGCCAGCCGCCGACAGGGGACCCGTCAGTGCCCCACACCCTCGTGTTCCCGGATGTAGTCCTGCTTGAGCCCCAGCTTCTCAGGCGCGTGCAGGACCAGCATCTTGAGACGGACGTCCGAAGGGACGGAGGCGTGCGTCAGCTTGCTGACGAGGATCATCAGCGTGATGGACATCGGCACGGTCCAGATCGCCGGCTGCTCGCACAGAATCCGGAGCAGCGGATGATGGGCCCAGAACTCGTTGAGCGGGGCGAACGGCGCGAAGAGTCGTCCCATGGGGCCCTTGTCGAGCGACAGCGTGCTCACGTTGGTGAGGGCCACCGCCATCAGTGCGAAGACGCCACCCAAGAGCATGCCCGTAGCCGCCCCCTGGAGGGTCATGCCCCGCCACCAGACACTGATGAACAGCAGCGGGAAGTAGCTGGCCGCCGCGATGGCGAACGCCTGGCCCACCATGAAATTGATCTCGAGCGGCTCGACAAAGCAGCCCAGCAGCGTCGCCACACCCCCGGTCAGCGCCGCACACCACTTGAACATCTGCATCCGCTCCGCCGCCGTGGACTGGGGTCGCAACATGCGACCGTAGACGTCGTGGGCGAGGGCCCCCGTCATCGACACCAGCAGGCCCGAGAACGTCGACATGAACGCGGCGAACGCGCCGGCGCAGGTGATCCCGCTCAGGATGCTGCCCCAGCGGATCCCACCCGGACCGCCCGCGGCGTCCAGGACCTTGGGCAGCTCCAGCACGATCTTGTCGGTACCATTGACCCCCGTGCCGTCGTAGAGGGCCGGCAGGAGGTTGCGTCCCATAACCCCGAACACCGGCGGAAACACGTAGAAGACACCGATCAGGATCATGACCCACATGGTCGTCTTCTTCGCGGCAACGCCGTCGGGGTTGGTGTAGAAGCGGACCAGGATGTGGGGGAGTCCGGCGGTGCCGCAGACGATGGCGATGATCAGGGAGTAGGTGTAGAGCAGCGCGTAGGGACGGGTGGCCGGACCCTCGATCTTGGCAGCCTTGGCGGCCTTGCTGGTGAGGGGGCCGAAGGGATTGAGCCAGGTGGCATCGGGCGGGGCCTTGGCCGGGAGCGGTTTCCGGAGGGAGTCGGAGGCGGGATTCGCGGAGGCCATGGAAGCCCCAGAAGCAGCCGAGACCGCCGGCGCCGGACTGACCGCACCCTGCACCGCCAGCTGGTTCCCATAGCTGCCATAGACGCTCATCAGGACGAACACCGGCACCGAGATCGCGAACATCTTGAGCCAGTACTGGAAGGCCTGGACGAGCGTGATGCCCTTCATGCCACCGACGGCCACGTTGAAGGTGATCACCCCGCCCACGAGCACCACACCCACCGGATAGGGCAGCCCCTTCTCACCAAACCAGGAGATGTCCTTGAAGATGTAGGAGAGCGTCGTGCCAGCCCCCTTCATCTGCGGCATCGTGTAGAAGAAGCCGATGAAGAGGACGAAGATCACGGCGATCTTCCGGAACAGCGGCGAGTCGTACCGGCCCTCGGCAAAATCCGGGATCGTGTAGGCCCCGAAGCGCCGCAGGGGCCCGGCGATGAACAGCAGGAGGAACAGGTAGCCGCAGGCGTAGCAGACCGGATACCAGAGCGCGTCGTAGCCCGAGCTCATCACCATGCCGGCCACGCCCATGAAGGAGGCGGAGGAGAGGTATTCCCCGGAGATGGCCGATGCGTTCCAGCCCACCGAGACCCCACGGCCGGCCACGAAGAAGTCGGACGCGGTCCTGGACTTCTGGGCGGCCCAGTAGCCCATGCCCATGGTGATCAGCACCGTCAGGGCGCTGAACGAGAGGATCCAGACATCGAAGGCGGCAAGCATCATGTCGTCAGGGAGCGGGGGTGGGGTGTCGGGAACAGGTTCCGGCGGGGGTCAGCGGCGGGGCGGGGCGCTCTACCTCTTCCGGGCATTCACCTCGTCGACCTCCAGCTCTTCGAGGGCGATGCTGCGCCGGATGAACACCCAGGCGATGCCCCAGACGAGCGGGAAAAAGAGAATGCCAAGGATCAGCCACGACAGCGTGAAGCCTCCGACCCGACCCGACATCGCGTCGGGCATGAAATAGTTAAGCAGCGGCAGGCCGAGGAGGGCGATCAGGAACGAGAGAGCGCAGGTGATCGACAGCTTCAGCTGACGGCGCATCAGGGACCGCAGGAACGATTCGCTGTGGGTATGCTCCTGCGGGTCAGACTCCGGAGTGGCCATGTCACGGAGCATGAGGAACGAACCCGAGGGTGCGCAAAGCCCAAAGTGAGGCGGGATGCCGTTGTTCGACGCAGGGACCCGCCGCCCGGTCCTTGCCACGGCATCGGACCGCCCCATAGCGTCCCAACAACCCATGACGCCCGCCTCCGTCGCCACGCCCAGCCATAGCCTGAAATGCCTCGGCGTGGGAGAGGGAAAGCCCTGCGGACAGCGGCACAGCTCGGCGTTCCTGTATCGGTTTGAATCAACCCGTCTGCTCGTCGACTGCGGCGATGGCGCGAGCCATGCCCTGGCCCAGGCGGGAGTGGGACCCGATGACATCGATGCCCTCCTGCTGTCCCACATGCACAGCGACCACGTCGGGGGCTTCTCGATGCTGATCCAGAGCCTCTGGCTGCACAGACGTCGGCGTCGGCTCCCCATCCATGCACCGGCACGGGCCATCCCAGCCCTCAAGGCCTGGCTCCAGGCCACGCTCCTCCCGGAATCCCTGATCGGATTCGAACTCGACTGGTGCCCCCTCACGGCAGGAAGCCCGTTCCAGGTGGGAACGGTCGAGGTCCGGCCGATTCGCAGTTCCCACCTGGACTCCCTGCAGCGGGGTTTCGGCGGCGTTCTCCCGGAGACTTCCTTCGAGGCGTTCAGCTTCCAGTTCCAGGATGGCCAACGCCGCGTCGCCCACACGGCGGACATCGGTCGGGCCGACGAGGTGGGGCGACTCCTGGAACCCCATTCGGACCTGCTGGTGACCGAACTCTCCCATGTGCCGCTCCCGGAGCTGGGTTCAGCAATCCGACAAAACCCACCCGGCAAGGCCGTGTTCGTCCACCTCGCTTCCGAATGGCTCTCGGCCGAACCGCCACTCGCATCCCAGATCCATAGCCACCTCGGGAATGTGCCGTTCCGGATCGCCCAGGACGGAGACGAGATCCCGTTCTGACCCGCCCGTCGACCGCGTCACGGAGCCCGCACCGAGGCGTGGTCCGACATGTAGATCATGTCCCGATTGCCCGACGAGGGTACGACCAGCGTCATGGGCTTGAGGGTCACCGGTTTGATCGTCCGGGAGTCGACCCACTTGTGCACCTCGGCGTGGCCATCCCCGAAGCTCAGTCCACCCGCCTTGTTGTGGCTGCTGGCGGGGTAGTCGATGATGTGCACCGAGGCGGACGGCGCCCCATCGTTCATCGCCACGGCGAAGTCGCCGAAGTTCAGGCTGTCCGGGTGCTCGTCGATGAACACATAGGCCTCCGAGGCGCCCATGAGGGTCAGATCCGAGAGCTTCCGGAACACGACGTACTTCTTCTTGGTGAGGAAGCTCAGCCAGTCGTCCCGGGAGTTCATCGCCTGGCTGAGCGACAGGCTGCGCACCCGGGGATACCGACGCCCCTTCGCCACGACGTAGGACGTGTCGGCCGGACACTTGTAAATACCGACCGCCTGGGTGTAGGGCGCCAGCTTCGCGTAGTTCGGGTCGCTGAGGTTGGCGAGGTTCGTGTTGTGGGGATTGCCCGGGTTGTAGTCGAGGATGCCCCTCACCCAGCCGGAGCTGTCCGCAGTCAGGTCATTCCAAACCAGCTGGTCCGCGTGATCCCCGGCGTAGAGCGTCCAGGCGAGCGTGAGCTGTCGCTGGTTGCTGAGGCACTGAATGCCCTGCGCCTTCGACTTCGCCTTGCCCAGCGCCGGGAGGAGCATGCCAGCCAGGATCGCGATGATCGCAATCACGACGAGCAGCTCGATCAGCGTGAAGCCGGCGGCTTCGGGGCGTCGACCCGGATCGGAAACTCTCAAGGGTGCCAGAATCACGGAGGGTCCTCAGCGGGCCGGTGTCAGCGTGATCTTCCGGAATTCCACCGTGCCGTGGTCCCCTTGGATGTACAGCGGACCCGGCGCGGCCTCGTTGCTGTCCATCGCCCCACCCGTGATGCCGGGGATCACCTGGCGATCGATCACGCGCTCGCCGTTGAGCACGACCGTCACCACGCGGCCCGTCAGGGTGATGTCATAGGACTGCCACTCGCCGGCCGGCTTGGCCGCATTGACCGAGGGGGTGAGGAATCCGTAGATGCCACCGATCAGGTGGGACTCGGCATCGAGTCCGTAGTTGTCCTCGATCTGGGCCTCGTAGCGGCCACGCAGGTAGATGCCGCTGTTGCTCTTGGGCGGATAGCGGAACTCCACGTGCAGCTTGAAGTCACCAAACGTTCCGGTCGTGACGAGGTTCACACCGGGCTTGGCATTGACGAGCAGTCCGTCTTTCACGACCCAGCCGTGGGGGCCCTTGGACCACAGCGCCTTCCATCCGGTCAGATCCTTGCCATTGAACAGCTCGACAGGCTTGCCCCACTTCGGTTCGCCGGTGGGCATCAGCTTCGGGGCCCGACGCCCCGTCCACGCCAGTCGGCGACCCTGGTCATCGGTCACGGTGCCCTGGACGGTATCGCCCTGGACCGTGCCTTCCACAACCACGTCCGTCGTGCGCTCCTCCCACTGGGGCGGCACCACGAACCGGAACCGGTTGCCCTCGAGCTTCACCTCGCTGACCGGACGCGCGCTGCCGAACTGGCCGACGTACGCGCCAACGAGGGTCTTGTGACCGGATTTCTGGACCTCGAACCATGACGGGTACTCGCGGTCGGGACCCTTTACGGTGAGGTCCCAACGTCCGATCAACGGGGAGGACGGAGCGGACTCGGCTGCCTGGAGACCGAGGAGACAGGACACCAGTCCGAGGACGAATCCGACAGACCGGGAAAAAGCGATAGCGCGACTCAGGAACGGGGGATGCATGGGGGGAGGTGTACCCTCCCCCCATGGCACCGGCAATGCCGGAGACCGAGGACCTCAGTGTTCCCGGAGGTAGGCGGCGATGTCCGCCAGGTCCTGCGCGGAAATCCCCAGCTGGTCTGCGCTCAGCATGAGGGATCGGTTGAGGCCTTGGCGGGACTTCACCTTGGACCGCGGGATCATCTGGGTGAGGCCGCCCGCCGACTGGACAATCATCGGATCGCCCTCGGACAGCAGCAGACCCTGGATGACGGTGCCGTCGTGGGTGATGAGCTCCGAGCCATTGAACCCGCTGGCGATCTCCGCACTGGGCTGGAGGACTGCCTTCACGAGGACCTCGGGAGTTTGACGCCGCGCCCAGCCGGTGAGGTTGGGGGCATATTCGGTTCCAACCTCCTCGACCCGGTGGCAGCTGATGCAGACGGACTTGAAGCGGTCCGCGCCCCGCTTGGCATCGCCCCGGAGGGAGAGCACGTCGATGGCGGTGAACTTCGGCGCCTCCGCCGGAGGCACGGTCGCCTCGACCCACGACACCGCATCGGGGTCATAGACGCCGCGTGCTTTGAGGGCGGTGGCGAGGCCGGCGTCCTTCCACTGGGAATCCTTGCGGTTCAGCAGCCACCACATGGCCTCGGCCTTCACCGCACCCGAGGACTTGGACGCGACCTCGAGGACCGCGTCGGCCGCAGCCGGGGATCGGTTGAATCCGAGGGCCGTCAGGGCGCGCTTGCGCTCGGAATCCGAGAGGGACTCCGCCAGGCCCCGGGCCTTGAAGTCCGGGATGCTGGACTCCGGATGCAGCCGCCAGGCGAGGGATGCGATCGCCGGCGTCCACCGGACCGATCCACCGGCGTTCGCCTTGGCGACCAGGGCGTCATAGATCTGGGACTCCTTGCCCGTGGCTCCAGTACCCCACGCCTCGAGATAGGTCCGGTCCACGCCATCAAATCCATCAGCCAGGGTCAGGAGGACCGGACCGGCGATGTTGTACGGCTCATCGCGCAGGGAAACGGCGACCTCCCGTCGAACGGCGGGCGAAGGGTCGGAGGCCAGACGCTGCGCGGTCTCGAGGAAGAACACGCGCGATCCGGGTGACGGCTTGCGCAACGAGTGGCTGTCATCGGAGACGACTCCTTTCTCGGCCGCCCGACGGAGCGCGCGGAATGCGACCACCCGCATCTGCGGATCGGGGTCCTTGAGCAGTCCTGCCACCTTGGGCAGTCCGTTCTTCGAATCGAGGGCCAGAACCCACGCCGCGCGGGCCCGAACGTAGGGGTTCGGGTCCTTCAGCAGGCGCTCCACAGGTTTGATCGCTGCGGAGCCCTGGGCCTGGAGGGCGTTGTAGGCCGCAGCGCGGACATGGAGCGCGGGGTTTCGGAGCGCCTCGGCAGCACCGGCTGGGGTGGTGAGGTTGACCTTCGCCGGACGGCCCCGGTAGCCCTTCGGAGCAATCCGGTAGATGGCCCCGGACGTGGTGTCGTCCCAGTCGGCATGGCCACCCACCCGCGGGTCGAACCAGTCCGCCACATAGATCGCGCCATCCGCACCCACGCCGACGTCGCTCGGACGGAAGAGTGTCTTGAGCTGACGCTGGGGATTGCTGCCTCCCTGGAAGTCGGTCCCGGAGAACTCGCCCTCGCGGTTGCTGGTGAGGAAATCAAACCGCTTGAGCGCGAACCCGGCTCCCTCGGGCTTGGGCAGGTAGCCGAAGACAACGTTGCGTCCCGGCTCGCAGCTCAGGAGCAGCCCCCGGTACTTGGGACCGAGGGCGCTGTCCTCGACGAAGGCGATGCCCGTCGGGGATCCACCGCCATAGACGTCGCCAGGCGGCATCGTGCCTGGATCCTCCTGACGCCACTCCGCGACCGGCACGCTCTGGTTCGGACGCCGATCCACGCCCCAGGAACGCTGGCCGTCGGCGGAGCAGAACCCTGCGTTGCCCGACTCCAGCAGGAAGGCGGTCCGGCACGCCGGCGGATCATCGTTGTCGTTCTGGAAGACATCCCCGAAGGACGTGACCGTCTGCTCGTAGCTGTTCCGGAAGTTGTGACCGATGACGCGGACCTGCGATCCATCCGGGTTCATCCGCGCCGCGAAGCCTCCGATCCAGACGTGGCCGTCGTCGCTCTTCATCCCCGCGATCTTCATCGGCTCCCAGCCCAGATCGCGTCCGCCGTCGTACGCACTGCCGATCCGGAAGGTCCGGCCGGACTTGTCGGTGAACATCGAGCCACAGTTGCCGGCATTCCAATACCACTGCCCGTCCGCCCCCTGGGTGACGCTGTGGACGCTGTGGTCGTGACGGCGTCCGTTGAACCCGGTCAGGAGCACCTCTCGACGATCCACCCTCGGGTCGAACCTACGATCCCGGTTCACATCCGTGTAGACGATGATGTCGGGCGCCATCGAGACGATCACCCGGTTGTCGATGACCGCGAGCCCCATTGGAGCCAGAAGGCCCGGCTCCTGGACGAAGACGGATTGGCTGTCGGCCCGCCCGTCGCCATCGGTGTCCTCGAGGACGACGATCCGATCGCCCTGCGGCTGGCGCTGGTGGTGGCCCCGGTAGTTGACACCCTCGGCGACCCAGACTCGTCCGTCGCTGTCGAAGTCGAGGTTGGTAGGATTCTTGAGCTGCGGGGACTGTGCCCAGAGGGTGACCTCGAGGTCGGGGTCCGAGACCGACAGGACCCCCGCGGGAACGACAGTGGGAGGGGTCGCCGGGTTCTGGGCCTGCAGATTGGGGGTCAGGAGGCCAGGCGCCAACGCCAACAGGATGACGGGAGGAATTCTCATGGGATTCGTGAAGAGCCTGCGCAAGGCATGTCCGGGTGACAAGGCAGCCCTGGCCCCATCATGCCGCCCAGCCAGCGGTCTGCACCGGCCACCGCTGGGACCTGCCCTCAATCAGGAACGAGCGGATCCGCTTTCGCCCTCCGAGGCGGGACCACGATCTACCACCAGAAGAAATCGGGACGGGGGCGCAAAGGATTCGTCGTGTCGTTGTCGGGTACGTAGAGGCTCATCAGCCTCGGATCCCCCATCTCCGGCGGAAACCGGTAGAACGCCGCGTGGGTGTCGCCATAGAGCATGACATGACCCCGCACCCCACGGGAATTGTGCCAGGCGCTGCGTGGATCCTCGGGCTTGCGATTGCCGTGCCACGGCACGTCGCCCTGGATGATCTTGTTGACCGGACCGAGTGCGACCATGTCGACCTTGATCGGCCGGGCCTCGGGTGAGGCCGGTGAGGCCAGCGAATCACCAGTCACACGGCGGGTCCTGAACGTATTGACCCCGAACTGCGACCGGTAGCTGTTGCCGAACGCCTCGAATGCCGTCCGGTTCGGGTAGAAGAAGTCCCCTCGATCGGCCGGACACCGCCATGAGTTGGTGGCCGCGATGTAGAGGTTGAGCGGACGATTCGTTGCGGGCGTCGCGCCTCCGTGGTGGTCGTTGACCCTGCCCAGAACACCCCCATAGGAATTCCATCCCGTGCACACCGGGTAGCTGTCCCGGTTTTCGTCGGCATACAGGTGGAACGCGATGCCGATCTGGCGCTGGTTGTTGAGGCACTGGGTCGTCAGCGCCTTGGATTTTGCCCGGGAGAGCGCCGGCAGGAGCATTCCGGCCAGGATGGCGATGATCGCCACAACCACGAGAAGCTCGATCAACGTGAAGCCGCAGCGAGAGGGCGCCGAGGACGGGGGGTGCGATCGATGCCTTTCCACTCCGGTTCGATACCGAGATGGCCGCCCCATGGCCAGGGGATTCCCAGACCTAGGTCGCGACAGAGGATCACCACGGTTTCCTGTAGGCTCCGACGCCATTCGTTGGATCAGTGGCAGGACGCCACGGAAGAGTCCGAAACCGATGCCAGCCAGACTCTTTTTCCATGAAATTACGGATCGACGCTCCGTTTTTTCACGGAACCTTCTGAATGATTCTTGAAACTACGGCTTGCCTGATCGAGCTGCCATCAGCTCTTCGTGGTCTATCCAGGGCTTCGCCGGTTTGATTTGGACGAACAGATCACAGCCCTGCCGCTCTCTGAAGTCCCCCGGGTCCAGCTCCAGGCCCTGTGCCCTTCACGCCGCCCAGCCAGCGGTCTGCACCGGCCACTGCTGGGACCTGCCCTCGATCAGGAACGATCGGATCCGACCGAGCGCGTCGGAGGCGTCCAGCCCCTGGCTCCGACGCCATTCGCTGGAGTAGTAGGTCCGGGTGTAGCGCTCCCCACCATCGCACAGGAGGACCACCACGGATCCCCGCTCGCCGCGTTCCGCCATCCGTTGGATCAACGGCAGGGCCCCGTGGAACAGGGTGCCGGTGGATCCGCCCACACGACGCCCCAGCGCCGACTCGAGATGATCCAGTGCCGCGAGACTGCAGACGTCCGGCACGCGCACCATCCCGTCGACCACCGAACGGAGGAAGGATCTCTCCACCCTCGGCCGTCCGATCCCCTCGATCCGGGTGCTCTCCCCGGACCGGATCGACGGATCGCCCGTGACAAAGTGGTCGAACGTCACCGATCGCTCGGGATCCGCGACCACGATCCGTGTCTCATGCCCACGATACCGGACGTAACGCCCCAGGGTCGCGGAGGTGCCCCCGGTTCCGGCTCCACACACCACGAACGCCGGTTCCGGGTGCGGCTCACGGCGCATCTGCTGGAAGATCGTCTCGGCGATGTTGTTGTTGCCCCGCCAGTCCGTCGCCCGCTCGGCATACGTGAACTGGTCCATGAAGTGTCCCCCCAGTCGCGACGCCAGGGCGGCGGATTCCTCGACGAGTTGTCCCGTATCCTCGGCCCAGTGGACCTCACCGCTATGGAACCGGATCCGGGCGACCTTCTCCTCGGAGGTTCCCCGCGGAATCACGGCGACGAACCGGAGTCCGAGCAGCCGCGCGAAGTAGGCCTCGGACACGGCCGTCGACCCGCTCGAGGCCTCGACCACGGTCATGCCCTCCGACAGCCAGCCGTTGGAGAGGGCGTAGAGGAACAGCGAGCGTGCGAGCCGGTGCTTCAGGCTGCCGCTCGGATGGCTGGACTCGTCCTTGAAGTAGAGGTGGATGTCCGGGAAGGCGGGAAGCGGGAGTGGGACGAGATGGGTGTCGCTCGAGCGGTTGAAGTCCGCCTCGATGATTCCGAAGGCGCGGCGGGACCAGTCCCGCGGGGTGTCACGATGCGACGCGTTCATGGCTTGGGGTGCTCCGGGTCCACGAGTTGTCGTATGCGAGCCCTCCGCCTGTCGAGCCAAGCCCCAACCCACCCGTCGGATGCGCGACGAGCCCTAACGACGCCATGGATGCCGTATGCCCGCCCAGGCCAGCAGTGCGAGTCCGACCGGAGTGCCGGTCACCGAGAAGGGAACCACGGCGACGGCGGCGAGAAACAGGGCCTTCCACCCTGCAACCCGCGGGCGGTCGCCATGGAGACGGCGCTGGATCCAGGCCGTCGCCAACAGGACGGAGGCAAACGACAGCGGAATGGTCAGCACCATCAGCGGGGGTGCCGCGAACTCCTCGAGGTTCCAGAGGTTGTCGACACCGATCAGCACCAGGGCCGCAACCGCATGGAACGGCGCCCTCCGCTCCCCGGCGGGTGTTCCACCCCGGGCGGTGTCCCGGGCCGAAGGAGGTACCGCGGAGCCGGAAGCCTCCGGCGGCAGGACCTCGGGAACGAGGGTCGGGGGCCGCTCGAGGGGATTCGCCATGAAGAATTCCATGACACAATCCAGGGGGGTTGGCAACGGGACGACCCTGAAAGGCCCTGATTCCGGCCCTGGAACCCACCGGACACCCCCTGCCTGACCCGCCACTGAATACTGCACGTGCCTCGGCGTCTGACTGCCCGGGAACACTCGATCCACCCGATCGACGGTCCCAACGGTGAACCGCTTGATCCCACCTTCGCTCCGGGATACCCCTTCCTCCCGGCGGTTTTCCCCCTCCCCCATGAAACCCTTCCTCGTCCTCGCGTCCCTCCTGGTCCTCTTCGTGGGCTGCAGCCTCCAGGGAGCCCCCAAGGCCCCTGCGTCCGGAACCTCCACGACCAACGCGATCCCGTCGACGAACGTGGTCCAGGCCGCCGCCTCGCCGACCCCGGTGACGGAATTCCCCGAGGACCTCCCGGAGCCCGCTCGTGAGGTGGTCCGACTCGCCCACGCCCGGGTCGGGGACTCCACGATCCAGCAGTTCATCGCCAACCTCACCGAACCGTTCCACCTCAAGGCCGACCAGGTGGTCTATCTGCGGGACGTCGGACTCTCCGAGACGGTCCTGGACGCTCTTCTTTCCCGGGAGCAGCTGCTGGCATCCAGCGCCCCGCCGCCGGCCCCAGAAACGCCGGCTCCAAAACCGGCACCGGTCGCCCCGACAGCACCTGAGCCCGCGGCGCCGACCGTCTACCCTGGGGGGCCTCAGCCGGTGCCCGCCCCACAGATTGGCCCCGCGGTAGCCACCAGCGCCCCGGAGCCGGCGACGCAGGTCAACAACTACAACATCTTCTACAACTCCCTCGCCCCGTACGGATCGTGGGTCACCGTGCCCACCTACGGCTACGTCTGGCAGCCCGCCTGCGCAGTGGCCACCCCGGGATGGCGTCCCTACTGGAACAACGGCTGCTGGGCCTGGACCGATGCGGGCTGGTACTGGAACTCCTCGTATTCCTGGGGCTGGGCCCCCTTCCACTACGGTTCCTGGGTCCAGGCCCCGAGCGTCGGCTGGTGCTGGGTTCCGGGCTCCACCTGGGCCCCTTCGTGGGTGACCTTCCGATACGGCGGCGGGTACTGCGGCTGGGCCCCCCTTCCCCCGGGTTGCGGGTTCTCGACCGGTGTCGGTCTCACGTGGTCGGGATCGGGGATCAGCGTCGGGTTCAGCTTCGGCTTCGGTGCCGCCGACTACTGCTGGACCCCTGCCTCCTGCTTCACCGCGGCCAACTGCTGGACCTACGGCGTCCCGAGGTCCCAGGTGAATCAGGTCTACCAGAACAGCACGGTCATCAACAACTACGTGACCGGGAACAACAACACGGTGGTGAATGGTGGCATCGCCCCGACAACGATTACCCAGCACACCCGAAGCGAGATCCGAAAGGTCGCCCTCGCCGACGTGGCCTCTCCAAGCCAGGCCGGGAGGTCCGTGGGTCCCCGTTCAAGTCCGGACCAGGGACGGCTCGCGGTCTACAGGCCCAGCATCGGCCAGGACCTCGCCAACAAGGGTGCCGTAACGGTGTCGCAGGACCCGTCCCGTCCCGGCTCCACCCGCACGACAATCCATGGCGCAGGGAACTCGAGCCTTCCGAGACGACCCGGCAGCGCCGCCACGGCCGGCTCGACCCCGACCGCACCCGGCATGAACCTGACGCCGTCGCCGATCCAGCTGCTGGGCGACCGCCCCAAGACCGCGACCACCCCGGGGGTTGCCTCCTCCGGAAGGCTGGCCACGCGCCCGGCAACCCCGACCGACACCACGATCCGCACCGCCGGCGGCAACAGGCCCGCCACCACGGTGGCTCCCGGCTCGACCATCGCCCGGGCAACCCCCGTTCGTCCCGCGGTCCAGTATCCCGGACAGTCCGCAACTGCTCCGGTCCGGCAGACCCCGTCCTCGACCGCGAACTGGCCCGGAGCGTCGACCGGAATCCGGGTGCAACCCCGGGCCAGTGCCACACCCGTGACGACCCCTGGCCTGACAACACCATCGACCCTACCCGTCCGCCCTGCCCCGTCGACCGTGACACCGACGATACCGACGACACCGAACCCCACGCGAAGCTTCGTCACGCCGCGCCAGACCCCGCAGCCGGTCCAGAATCCTACGACCTCCTTCAACACCGGGTACTCCCAGCGGCAGTCCGTGCCGTCGGCAGTACGACCGATGCAGGAGACCCTCACCAAGCACGCGCCCACCTTCACCCCGTCGATGCCTGTCGGCCGCGGTGCCGGGCCGATGATGCAGAATGGGGGAACGGTGGGACGTCCCAGCCTCGCCCGTCCGAACAGCCTCTGATCGCGACCCGGTGGCAGTCGCTGAATCCCATCCCGTCGACCGATGCGCCGCTCCACCCATCCCTTGGGATTCCCACGGTCTTCCCGTCTTCCGGGAGTCCCCAGCCACACCGGAACCGTCCTCGTTCTCGCCCTCGCGGCGGCATCGGCCTGCGACCTTCCGGTGCGGGGCCAGACCCGGATCCTCTATGAGACGGGGTTCGAGGCGTTCGAGGGTTTCAAGGCCGACCAGGACCTGATCGGCCAGGGCGGCTGGGTCGGATTCGCGGGCGACCTGGCGGGCAAGGCAACGGATCCGGGCGGGAACGGGGTCCTGGCCCAACCGCTGCCGGGCTTCAACGGGCAATACGCCTACATCGGCTACACGGCGCCGGACACCACGGCCGACTTCAGCCTGTGGAAACCGGTCCAGTTCAAGCCCACCTCGACCCCGTTGCCCCTGGTGCGTTTCCAGGTGGCCTTCCAGATCGAGGACTCCACCGAGGCGGCCCCGTTCTTCGACAGCTTCCGGTGGAGCGTCTACAGCCTCACCGAACACCGGTTCCTGAGCCTGGACTTCGACAACGAGACGCTGTCGGTGAACTACATCCTCGACGATGCCAAGGGCCAGACACCGCCACCGATCGTCCCGACCGGATTTTCGTTCGAGCCGGGCCAGGCGTACGATCTTGAGATCGACCTCAACCTGCAGCGCAACCAGTGGACCGCGCGCATCAACGGGCAGGCCATCCTCACCTCGCTGCCCATCACGTCGGTCGGCGAAGCGCTGACCGTGGGCGACATCGATCCGGCCTGGGTGATCCTCACGCCGGGGAAACCCGGGGACAATTTCATCGTGTTCGACGACTACCGGGTGTCGGCCATCCCGCTCACCGAAATCCCGCCCCGGCTGGAGCCGGTGGGCCTTCTGCACACCGGAGCCTTCGTGCTGCGGATCCTCGGGGAACCGGGTGTGACGTATGCACTGGAGGCCGCCCGGTTGCAGGGATCGGGAGCGGTGACGTGGGAACCCATCGGCGTGGGTGTCGCCCAGAGCCCGAACGGCACCCTCGACCTCCAGGATTCGGCCGCCGCCCAGTTCCCCGACCGGGTGTACCGCGCCGTCAGCCGACCGTGACGACCGTCGCGGCACGGCATCCGCGAATCATCGGACCCGCTCCACGGAAGGACGCTCCTTCTGGAGCACCACCAGACCGTTGGCCACCGGGCGCTCCACCCCGTCGGAGGGACTGTTCATGACCCGACCCAACACCCAGAGCGTGGAGGATCCCCCGCCGTCCAGATTGACGGCCTCACGACATCCGAGGCGGACCAGGTAGGCGGCCAGTTCCGGGAAGGTCATCCCAACCGACAGCCCCCCTTGGCGTCCGTCCACCTCCACGAGGTACAACCACCGATCGTCCCAGCCGATGGCGGACCTCGGATGGCGGCGCTGGAAGCCCGACCACGTCATGGCCTTTCCCTCCCGGACCAGCGTTGGTCCACCCCCGAGGGCGGTGCGGACTCCGGAGAGATCGGGCTGGGTCTGGGGAACCACCTCCAACCGATCCCCGACCTCGAGGTGCACTCCAAGCCGATCGCCCAGCGTGAGCACCAGATCCTCCCGTCCAACCGGGTGCCGTCCTCCGGCCCGGACCTCCCGGACACGGACCTCCAGACGACGCCCCACGCGGAGGGGCAACCCCTCCCCTCGGGCGCGCTCCAGCACATACTGGATGCCGGGTGTCGGCGGGGTCAGGGACCCGACGGCGGCCGTGTACAGGACCGCCCCATCATCGAAACCCACCTCGTTGAGGCCCACCACGAGCCCCCGACGGCCGGGCAGGATCACCCGGAGCCGGGAATGGACATTCGTCTGATGCGGTCGCCCCCGTGAATCGATCCAGAAGCACGCATGGCCCGCGGGGGCGCTGACGAGCTCACCCTCCCGAATCAACAGGTCCCGCGGATCCCCGGAGAGGCCACCCCCATCGAGATACAGATCCCCGTTGATCGCCGCCACAGGACGACCGATCGAATCGGGCAGCAGGCGGACCTGGTCCGAGATCGTCGTCTTGCCGATCCGATGTCCGTTCCCCAGCGATGTCGTCAGGACCAGGTCCCGACGACGACGATCCAGCCGCAGGATGTGGATGGACCACGGCATCTCCGAAACCACCTCGTGCCGGTAGAGGAATCCCTTGTCGACCGTGTCACCCCCGGTGTCCGCCCGCGGCGCGGCATCGGTCGCAGGCATCAGGAGAAGGATCCCGAAACCCATCCGGACCGATGCCCGAGCCCCCCATCGGAGGAGGAACGCAAACCCGTCCACAACCCCTGCCACGGCGCAAGCCCCACCGAGGAATGACCGGGCTCGGATGGAGGAAAGCGGGGCCATGGTCACGTCACGACAGACTAGGCGGCCCGGATCCCGAAGTCAGCGGATTCCAATCCAGGTCCCCAAGAACCCCTCCCGCACTTCCCGAAACTGCCAACCTCCGACTCGGCCAGGCCCTCCACCGCATCCATCACGGTCCAGCCCCAGGAACCCGGCGCAGACCGTGGCATTCACCCCCCCCGCCGCACCGAGACTCTCCTCGAACCCGGCAGCGGAGCTGCTAGGTTCCCGTCACCGTGAATTTTCCAGTCCGTCACCCCGAGGAAACCCGAAACCCGCGGAAACCCTCCATCCAGAGGCGCTGGCGGGGGTGGGGCCCCGCGACAATCGCCGCGGTCCTCCAGTGCCTCGCGACTGGCGTCGGATTCGGACAGGTCCGCATCAGCGAATTCCTCGCCTCCAACGCGCAGTCGCACCCGGACATCGTGGATTTCAGCGACTACCCGGACTGGATCGAGCTGGAGAACACCACGGATCAACCGGTGTCGCTGGGCGGGTGGTATCTGAGCGATGACCCTGCGCGGCCCCTGCGGTGGGCCCTGCCGTCGACCACGGTGATTCCGGCCCGCGGATTCCTGCTCGTCTGGGCCGACGGAAAGGACGCGTTTCCGGGCCAGACCCATCCCCGCGGCTACTGGCCCTGGCGCAACTTTGTCACCGAGGGCCATCACGCCAATTTCTCCCTCTCGGCAACCGGGGAGTCGATCGTGCTCTCCCGATCGGGACAACCGCTGACCACGCTGTTGATCATACCCGGGACCCAAAAACCGACGCCCCCCCTCGAGGCGGCACGCTGGAGGTACCTGGATGATGGATCCAATCCGGGAACGACCTGGCGCAGCCGTACCTTCGACGACACCGCCTGGAAATCCGGACCCGCGCAGCTGGGCTACGGCGACGGGGACGAGGCGACGGAGGTGGGGTCGGGGCCCAGCGCCAATGACCGCTTCATCACGACCTATTTCCGCCACGCGTTCACGGTCGACAACCCCCAGAACATCACGGCACTGACCCTGCAGCTGCTGGTCGACGACGGGGCCGTGGTCTACCTCAACGGCGAGGAGGTGGTCCGACAGAACCTGCCTGCGGGCGAGATCACCCACCAGACGCTTGCCGGCAGCTCGATCGGTGGGGCCGCCGAAAGCCAGTTCACCTCCCATTCGATTCCCACCACCGCCCTGGTGGCCGGCACCAACGTGATCGCCGTGGAGGTGCACCAGGTCGCCGCCAACAGCTCGGACATCGGCTTCGATCTCTCACTGGTCGCCTCCGCTGCCGGGGAGGCCGCGATCGTGGACCAGACCTCCTACGGTCTGCAGCTCCCCGACGTGTCACGCGGCCGAGACGGGTCCGGGGAATGGGTCCAGTTCGTCGAACCCACCCCCATGGCTCCGAACACGAGTCCCAAGGTGGCGAGCCTCAGGACCGAAGGCCCCACGGTGTCCATCTTCCCTGATGCCGGCCGTCGGAGCGGGTCGGTGGAGGTGACGCTCAACGCCTCTTCCGGGATACTCCGGTACACCCTCGACGGATCGAACCCACGATCGGATTCGCCCCGCTACGAGAATCCGCTGAAACTCACCAAGACGACGATCGTCCGGGCTCGTGCCTTCGTGGACGGCGTCCAGCCCGGACCCATCGCCACGCGGACCTACCTGATCGGGGAACCGGAGAGCACCCTGCCGGTCGTTTCGGTCGTCAGTGATCCCGAGCGGCTGTTCGGTGATCGGATCGGCATCTACTACAATCAGCATGAACAGGCCACGGGGGGAGGACCCGGCCTGCGGGACGTCTACAAGGGCAAGGACTCGCCGGGGCACCTCGAGTTCTTCCCCGCAGACGGAGGCCCTGGCTTCCGGGCAAACGGCGGCGTCCGGATGGGCGGCGAGAACAACTGGGTGCACGCACAGCGGGCCCTGAACTTCGCGCTGCGGGGAGCCTACGGCGACACCGAGATCCGACACGACCTCTTCCCCGGGTCCGGGATCGCCCTGCACCAGTCGCTGACCCTCAGGGAAGGCGGCGATGCCTGGGATCGGGAGATGCTCCGGGACGCCCTCTGGACCTTCCTCGCAAAGGGGCAGCTGCGCTCTGGAACATCCGACTACCGCCCCAGCATCGTCTACATCAACGGTGCGTACTGGGGGATCCATGACATCCGGGCCCGCTGGGATGACATGTGGTTCTTCGAGCATCACCGGCTGAACGCCGGTGACGTGGACCACCTGATCTATGGGCACCTGACTTCCTCGGCGGTCACCCTCGGCGCCGAAAAGGGGGACACCGCCTCGTGGCTGGCGCTCCTGGACTACCTGCGCGCCCACGACCTGAACGATCCGGCGGTCTGGGCTGCAGCCGAGGCACAGATCGACATCGATAGCTTCATCGACTTCGTCGTGAGCGAGTCCTACGGCGTCAACATCAGCTGGCGCCACAACCGCGAGTTCTGGCGCCCCCGCACGGCTGGGGGCCGATGGCAATGGTTCCTGCCCGACATGGACCAGACGTTCCGCCTGTCGCAGGTCGGCGGCGGTGTCCTCTCCGCCATGCTCCAGCAGGAGGATCTCCTCGTGCTGCTCAAGACCAGCCCGACGTTCCGGAACCGTCTGGCCCAAAGGTTCGCGGTGCATGTCGGATCGACCTTCCTGCCCCCGCGGGCGATTGGCCTGCTCGACGGCATGGCCGCGGAGGTCGAATCGGAGATCCCCCGCCACTCCGCCCGCTGGGCGCCGCTGGGCGGCCTGACCCCGGCGAGCCGGGCCAGTGCCCTCTCGGACATGCGGACGTTCATCCAGCGGCGCCATCAGGACGACGGAGCCCTGGCCGAAGTGCGGCAACAGCTCGGCCTCGGAGCCAACGCCGTGGCGGTCACCGTCGGGGCCTCCCCCGCCGCGGGCGGTACCCTGCGCCTCCAGGGTGTTCCGGTTCCCCCCGGGACACTGAAGCTCTTCCCGGGAATCCCTTTCCAGGCGGAAGCCGTGGCGGGTCCAGGATACCGCTTCGTCCGCTGGTCCGGTCGCGACGGCGGTCCCGTGCAGACACTGACCGTCACCGGCGCCGGCGAGCTCGTTGCAGAATTCGAGCCCTCCCCCGGAAGCATCCTGGGCGGGGTGCTGGATCAGGACCGTCGACTCACCGCGACCGATTCCCCCTGCGTCATCGACGAAGACCTGATCATTCCCAGAGGACGGACCCTGACCGTGGATCCCGGTGTCATCCTGGAGATGCAACCCGGACGCCACCTCCGGGTCCAGGGTGCCCTCCAGATCGAAGGCACTGTCGAGAAACCGGTACGCTTCGTCGGTCGGAATGGAACCCGCTGGGGCGGCATCAGCTTCGAGGCCCCGGAGGTTTCCTCGACCCTCAGGAACGTGGTCCTCCGAGGTGCCACACGGGGCTTCAATCCCGCAGTCTATCCCTATGCCATTTCGGGCCTGAACGCACAGCTGACCCTCGACGGCCTCGACATCGACGAGTGCGAGGGGCCGATCTTCTGTCGGGGCGGCTTCGTGACCCTCAGGAACAGCCGACTCCACACCGCCTACACCGGCGACTGCATCAACGTGAAGCAGGGCGGTGCCCTCACGGAAAATTGCACGTTCTTCGGCAACACCGCACCCGACACGGACGCCATCGACTACGACGGAGTCTCGGGAGGAATCATCCGGAACTGTCGGATCTATCGCTTCGCCAGCCCCAACTGCGACGGCATCGACATCGGTGAGACCTGCACGGATGTCCTGGTCGAGGGCAACCGGATCTACTTCAACTCGGACAAGGGCGTCTCCGTCGGACAGGGATCCTCGGTCATCATGCGCCACAACCTGATCGTGGGCTGCAACCTGGGTGTGGGTGTGAAGGACCTCGGCTCCCGGGTGACCCTGGACCAGAACACCATCGTCCGTTGCGCGGTCGGGGTCGACGTCTACGAGAAGAACTTCGGTCATGGCGGCGCTCAGGCGACCGCGGTGAACACTGTGTTCTCGAAGTGCTCCGTCGCCACCGTGCGGGCAGACGCCCTTTCGAATGTTGAGGCCAGCTACTGCCTGTCCGACACGCTACCGATCCAGGGCACGGGAAACCTGCTGACCGATCCTGGGTTCATCGAACCTGGAATCCTGAACTTCCAGATCCGACCCGATTCCGCTGCTGTCAACGCCGGGGATCCCAACCATGCCCCCGACCCGGATGGGTCACGGGCCGACATCGGCGCCCCCTACCGATACCAGCTTGGTGATTATCCCTACGCCCCGGAGCAACGGGTGGTGATCGAGGAGGTTCTTGCCAACTCAGGCTCGGGTGCCGACTGGGTGGAACTCCTGAATCGGTCGAGCGTGCCGGTCGACATCAGCGGCTGGTATCTGAGCGACAGCGGCACGGTGCTCCAGAAATACCGCATTCCGCTGGGCACCCTCCTGCAGCCGGGAGGCCGCATCGTCTTCCGGGAGGACCTCCACTTCGGAGACGCCTCGACGGATCCGGGCCGCCTGGTGCCATTCGCCCTGAGTGATCTGGGGGAGACGCTTCATCTGACGGCCTTCGCCGCCAGCGGCCAGATCGAATACGACACGAAGGAGGACTTCGGAGCGTCCCTCCCGGGCGAGGCGCAGGGCAATCACTACAAGAGCTCGACCGACTCGTGGAACTTCGTGCCGCTCCTGGTCCCTACCCCGGGCGAGCCCAACAGTCCGCCACGGATCGGACCCGTGGTGATCTCGGAGATCCACTACGCCCCCGCGACCGATCCAGAGACGGAATTCCTCGAGCTGGTGAACGTCTCCCCGTCGCCCGTCACCCTCTTCGATCCCGACCGCAAGGCCGCCTGGCGGATCGGCAACGGGGTGGAGTTCGACTTCGCGACCAACCCGCCCGTCGTCCTGCCCCCGCAGGGTCGCCTCGTCCTGGTCGCCAATCTCGAGCACTTCCGGGCCGCATTCCAGGTGCCGGACGGCGTACCCGTGTTCCAGTGGACCCGTGGTCGGCTCTCGAACGGCGGTGAGACCGTGGAGCTTGATCGTCCTGCCGGGCTGGACGAGCTGGGCGTCCGCCATCATGCCCGGGTCGACCGGGTGAACTACCTCAGCCAGGCGCCCTGGACCGCGGGCGCCCTGCTGACAGGCAAATCGCTGCAGAAATCGAACGAAGCGGCCTACAGCAACGACCCGGCTCCCTGGTCGGCGAGCATCCCCACACCGGGTGCGCCCATCAGCGGTCAGGGATTCGCGGGCTGGATCTCCGGATTCGGACTGCCCGCCGATCTTCAGGGCGGCAATGTCGATGCCGACGGGGACGGAGTGCCGAACCTGCTGGAGTTCGCCCTGGGACGGGTTCCGACGACGCGCGAGGCGGAGCCACCCGTCACGATCGAGGGAACCGCTGACGGTGTGGTCGTCCGGTTCCGGATCCGTTCCGACCGGAGCTCCCTGGTGGCCGTGCGACTCGAGTCCATCGGCATCCTCTCCGGAACCGAATGGCAGCGGCTGGCGCCGTCGGTGATCGCCACGGAGGGCAGCCTCCAGACCCTCGCGGTGACGCTGCCCGCCGACATCACCGAGGCATTCTTCCGCCTGGTCGCCCAATAGCCACGCCCCACGATGCCCTGGCGAACGACGAAGCCCGCACCGCTCGCCATCCGATGGGCGCCCAGGTAGCGTCCGGACATGGTTGAGATCCTCCGTCGCCTCGGCCTCGGGCTGCTCCTGATCTGCCTCTCGGCGGCGGTGTTGCTCTACACCGACCGCGGATCGCGGCGCTCGGCCCGAAACGATCGTCCGAAGGACCGTCCGCTCCAGATCGCGCTGGTGCAGCACACCTCGCTCCAGGCCCTCGACGATGGGGCTCGTGGTGCCGTGGAACGCCTTGCGGAACTCGGATTCCGGGAGGGAGAGCGCATCCGGATCTCCCGGTTCAACGCCGAGGGCGATCTTGGGACCGCCAACACCATCGCCCGTGCCGTCACCGGGGGAGACTACGACCTCATCATCAGCATCAGCACCCCGTCCCTCCAGACCGTCGCCAACGCCAATCGGTCCGGGGCCAGGACACACCACGTGTTCGGGGTGGTCACGGACCCCGCCGGCGCCGGCGTCGGCATCAACCCCGACAACCCGTCGGAACATCCTCGCTACATGACCGGGTACGGATCGATGCAACCGGTGGATCAGACCTTCGCCCTCGCGCGCCGGATGAATCCGAGCCTCAAGCGGGTGGGTCTCGTCTGGAATGCCGCGGAGGCCAACTCCCTCGCACAGACCCGCGTCGCCCGGAAGGTGACCTCCGATATGGGAATCGAACTGGTCGAGGCCAACGCCGAGAACACCACGGCGGTCATGGAGGCGGCGACGTCCCTGTTCTCAAGGGGCATCGATGCGCTCTGGATCAGTGGGGACATCACCGTGACCTCGGCGTCCGACTCCCTCATCGCGGCGGCACAACGCTCCGGGATCCCGGTGTTCACCAGCGTCCCACCCCGGATCCAGCAGGGGGCCGTCTTCGACCTCGGGTCAGACTTCCTGCAGGTCGGACGCACGATTGGCGACCTATCAGCCGAGGTGCTGAAGGGGGCCAACCCCGGGGACATCCCGGTCAAAAACTTCGTGCCGATCCGCTTCCTCTACAACGACCTTGTCCTCTCGGGGCTCAGGACACCCTGGATCATCCCGGACGACCTCAAGGCCACGGCGGTGGGTTGGATCAGTCGGACCTCGACCAATCTCACCGCACTCTCGCTGCCGACAAAAAAGCCGTGACGCCCCACCCGGGGGGTCTCGGCCGGACGCGGACTACGCTTTCCCGCTTTTTCCACCCCGGGATCCCCGGGTAGGGTCTTGGTCCGCCGTATGTCCAACCGAGCCCCCGCAGAACGTACTCCCGAGACCCCCACGCGCCGGACCTTCAGGAAGCTGATGGCGGCAAACCGCTCGGAGATCGCCGTCCGCATCTTCCGCGCCGGCACCGAGCTGGGACTCCGCACGGTCGCCGTCTACGCCCAGGAGGACCGCTTCTGCATCCACCGGTTCAAGGCCGATGAGTCCTACCTCGTCGGCCAGGGCAAGGGTCCGGTCGCCGCGTACCTCGACATCGACGGGATCGTCTCGGTCGCCCGACAGAAGGGCGTGGATGCCATCCATCCCGGCTACGGGTTCCTGAGCGAGAACCCCGAGTTCGCCCGGGCCTGTGCCAAGGCCGGCGTGACATTTGTCGGCCCCCGACCGGAACTCCTGGAGATGATGGGCGACAAGACCGCGGCCCGGGCCGTGGCCGAGCGCCTCGGCGTGCCGACGCTGCCCGGCACCAAGGATCCGATCTCCGACCGTTCCGCCGCCCTGAAGGCCGCGAAGTCCATCGGGTTCCCCCTCATCATCAAGGCCGCCTTCGGCGGCGGCGGACGTGGCATGCGGGTCGTCCGCAAGGAATCGGATCTCTCCCAGCTGCTGGATGAGGCCCAGGGCGAAGCCGAGCGCGCCTTCGGCAACCCCGCCGTCTTCCTTGAGAAGTACATCCCCCGCGCCAAGCACATCGAGGTCCAGATCCTCGGCGACCAGCACGGGAACGTCATCCACCTCTACGAGCGCGACTGCTCGGTCCAGCGCCGGCACCAGAAGGTCATCGAGGTCGCCCCCAGCTTCGGCCTCCCCGAGAACATCATCCGCGAGCTGTGCGACGCCGCGGCCCGGATCGCCCGCGACATCCGGTACGACAACGCCGGCACCATCGAGTTCCTCTACGACCTCGACCAACACGAGTGGTTCTTCATCGAGATGAACCCCCGCATCCAGGTCGAGCACACGGTGACGGAGGTCCTCACCGGACTCGACCTCGTCCGGGCCCAGATCCTCATCGCCCAGGGCCACTCCCTGCACTCGCGCGAGGTCGGGATGCCGGCACAGAACCAGATCCCGAGGAACGGCTACGCGATCCAGTGCCGCGTCACCACCGAGGATCCGGAGAACAAGTTCACGCCCGACTACGGCAAGATCCTCGCCTACCGCTCCCCGGGCGGGTTCGGCATCCGGCTCGACGGCGCCATGGGCTACTCGGGCGCGGTCATCACCCCCTTCTACGATTCGATGCTCGTGAAGGTCATCGCCTCCGGACAGAACTACGAGATCGCGATGGACCGGATGCACCGGGCACTCTCCGAGTTCCGCATCCGCGGGGTGAAGACCAACATCCCCTTCCTCGAGAACGTCATCCAGCATCCCGAGTTCCGGACCGGCCAGGCCACCACGACGCTGATCGACACCACGCCGGAGCTCTTCAAGTTCACCTCCAGGAAGGACCGCGCCACCAAGCTCCTCAACTACCTCGGCAACGTCGTCGTCAACGGCAACCCCCACGCCAAGGGCCATCAGCCCAAGGGAGTGATTCCCCTGCCGACCGCACCGCGCGGCGGACAGCCCGGACAGCCCCTGCCGACCGGCACGCGGGACCTCCTGCTCAAGCTCGGGCCGAAGAAGTTCGCCGAGTGGACGCTGTCCCAGAAGCGCCTGCTGATCACCGACACGACCTTCCGCGACGCCCACCAGTCGCTCATGGCAACCCGGGTTCGGACCTACGACATGCTGGCCTGCGCCGACGCCATCGCGCACCGGCTGGGGGATGCCAAGACAGGGCTCTTCTCCCTCGAAATGTGGGGCGGGGCGACTTTCGACACCGCGATGCGGTTCCTGAACGAGGACCCCTGGGACCGGCTCCGCCAACTCCGGGCCCGCATCCCCAACATCTGCTTCCAGATGCTGTTCCGTGGCTCCAACGCAGTGGGGTACTCGAACTATCCCGACAACGTCGTCGCCGGCTTCGTGAAGCACGCCGCCCAGTCGGGGATGGACCTCTTCCGGATCTTCGACTCCCTCAACTACACCCCGAACCTCCGCGTTGCGATGGAGGCGGTACAGGATACCCCGGCACTCTGCGAGGCCGCCATCTGCTACACGGGCGACATCCTCGATGAACGACGCGACAAGTATCCGCTGAAGTACTACGTCAAGCTGGCCAAGGAGCTGGAGAAGATGGGCGCCCACATCCTGGCGATCAAGGACATGGCCGGCCTCTGCCGACCGCTGGCCGCCCGGAAGCTGGTCAAGGCGCTCAAGGAGGAGCTCGGGATTCCCATCCATTTCCACACCCACGACACCGCCGGCGTGCAGGCCTCGGCGGTCCTGAATGCCTCCGAGGCCGGCGTCGACATCGTCGACCTCGCCATCGCCTCGATGTCGGGCAGCACCTCCCAGCCCAACCTGAACTCCGTGGTCTGCGCCCTCGAGAACACCCCGCGCGACACGAAGATCGACCCCGAGGCCCTGGGCGAGATGTCGGACTACTGGGAACGCGTCCGCGAGATCTACGCGCCGTTCGACACCGCCCCGAAGACCGGTTCCGCCGAGGTCTATCTCCACGAGATGCCCGGCGGCCAATACACCAACCTCCGCGAACAGGCCGCGAGCATGGGCGTCATCCACCGGTGGCCCGAGATCGCCCGGACCTATGCCGAGGTGAACGCGCTCTTCGGCGACATCGTGAAGGTTACGCCGTCCAGCAAGGTCGTGGGGGACATGGCCCTGTTCCTCTTCAGCCGCGGCATCAAGCCGGCCGACGTCGTGAACCTCGAGCCGGGTTCCACCCCCTTCCCCGAGAGCGTGATCGACATGCTCAGCGGCGGCCTCGGCTGGCCCCAGGGCGGCTGGCCCGAGGATGTCCAGCGGGTCGTGCTTGGCGAGAAACGCGCCACCGAGGCCCGGAAGAACTGCGCCAAGGATGTCATCCCCGGTGCCCAGGCCACGCCTGCGAACTTCGAGAAGATCCGACGCGACCTCTCGGAGAAGCTCAAGCGGGAGGCCTCCGACAACGACGTCTTCAGCCACCTGATGTACCCGCAGGTCTTTGCCGACTTCGCCAAGCACTGCCGCGAATTCAGCGACGTCAGCGTCCTGCCGAGCTCGGCGTTCTTCTACGGACTCCGTCGGGGCGAGGAGATCGCCGTCGACATCGAGGAGGGCAAGACCCTGATCATCCGCCTGATCAACGTCAGCGACCCGGACAAGGACGGACGCCGGACGATCAGCTTCGAACTGAACGGCATCACCCGCGAGGCCTACATCACCGACAAGAAGGTGACGCCCCAGACCCGCAGTCGGGTGAAGGCCGACCTCGCGGATCCGCTCCAGATCGGCGCCCCGATCCCGGGCCTGGTTGCCGCGATCGCGGTGTCCGTCGGCCAGAAGGTGTCGAAGGGCGACAAGCTCCTGATGATGGAGGCCATGAAGATGCAGACCACGGTCACCGCCAACGCGGACGGGGTCGTGTCGGAGATCCTGGTCCAGGTCGGCGAGACGGTGGAGAGCAAGGACCTGATCCTGAAGCTCAGGGCATGATCCGGAAACGGTCGGGAGTGGAGTGTCGAGAGTTGAGAGCCGCCCCTCGGGCGTGCCTCGGTCGTGTCTGGATCCACCCCGCCTCGACGCTCGAGTCATTCCCGCACTGAGCTGGCAGTTGAGTGCCGCGACACCACCGGGAACCGGTCCTAGCACGACCCGTGCCCCATTCTGCCGGGCATTGCGTCGCCGGCTGTTCTCCAAATCTGTCCCATTCCCTTCTGCTTCCTCCGCGCCTTCGCGTGAGTCCCCCTCTTTGCTCCTTCCCCGGAGGTCGACCACCGCGATAGCGTCCGCGGGCCAACATTGCAATCGCATCCCATTCCCTGAACCCATGAGCGTCCTCATCGTCGGCACCACGGCCCTGGATTCCATCAACACCCCGAAGGCCAAGAACCCCCGCCTCCTGGGCGGATCCGCCAGCCACGCCGCCGTCGCCGCGAGCTTCTTCGCCCCGACCCGCCTGGTCGGAGTCGTCGGCGGGGACTTCCCCCCAAGCCACGTCAAACTCTACGCCTCCCGCGGGATCTGCCTGAAGGGACTCGAGCGCGTGAAGGACGGCCAGACCTTCCACTGGCATGGGGAATACGAGGTGAACATGAACAACCGGAGGACGCTCAATACCGTCCTGGGTGTCATCGAGAACTGGCAGCCCCGGCTTCCCGGAGACTACGGGCAGAGCCCCTACGTCCTTCTGGCCAACATCGCGCCATCGATCCAGCTCGCGGTCCTCGACCAGCTCTCGAAGCCGAAGTTCGTCATCGCCGACACGATGGACCTCTGGCTCAACGTCGCCCTGGCCGACCTCCTCAAGCTCCTCAAACGCGTCGACTGCCTCGTGCTCAACGACAGCGAGGCACGCCAGCTCACGGAGGATGACAACGTGGTCTCGGCCCTGGCGAAGATCCACAAGCTCGGACCCAAGTTCGTCATCATCAAGAAGGGCGAGCACGGCTCGATTCTCTCCGGTCCCAGCGGCATGTTCGTGGCCCCGGCCTATCCGCTGCTGAAGGTCGTCGACCCCACCGGTGCCGGCGACTCCTTCGTCGGGGCCCTCCTCGGCTACATGGCCTCCCAGAAGGGCGGCAACATCGAGAAGCATCTCCGCAAGGCCATGATCCATGGAGCCGTGGTGGCGTCCTTCTGCTGCGAGGGCTTCGGACTCGTCCGGACCGTCAAGGCCGACAAGAAGGCGATCCGAGATCGGGTGAAGCACCTCGAGAAGATCGCGCGGTTCTGAACGGACGGCGCCGCAACGGAACCCCAGCCCTTCCGGCGATGGTCGAGCACCTCGAGCCAGACGCGACGCGGGAATCCCCAGGTCCGGCCGGATCCGTTTCCTCCTCGGACACCCCCGGCGAGCACTGGCGCTGGTGCCCGCGCTGTGGCCACGAGCTGCACAACGAGAAGTGCAAGCTGCGCTGTCCACGCTGCCACTACTTCATGAGCTGCTCGGACTTCGACTGAATCGGGGACCGAAAACTTCTTGATCGGTCCGGAGCCTGTGGCGGACGTTGATTCCTCCCACCATGCCTCCGGAACCCAAGGATGACAGCCAGATCGACGGGATTGCCACACGGGCGCTCGGTCTGAAACCCGGGGAGCGCGCTCGTTTTCTGGACGAGGCCTGCCAGCAAGACACGGTCCTCCGGCGGAAGGTGGAGTCGAGACTGGCCGATCTCGACGAGGCGACGGAGATCGGGGAGTCCGCTCCACAGCCCACCCGCGGTGCCAGCCCCACCCGGGACCGCGCCTCATCGTCACCGGGTGGCCCGGCGACGGACGAGAACCCCGAGATCGGCGTCTACATCGGACGCTACAAACTCCTCGAGAAGATCGGGGAGGGTGGGTTCGGCCTCGTCTACGTGGCCGAGCAGAGCGAACCCGTCCGACGTCGCCTCGCCCTCAAGGTGATCAAGTTGGGCATGGACACGAAGGCGGTGGTGGCGCGCTTCGAGGCCGAACGCCAGGCACTCGCGCTGATGGACCATCCGAACATCGCCCGGGTGCTCGACGGCGGGACCACGCCGCGGGGCCGGCCCTACTTCGTGATGGAACTGGTCCGGGGCATCCGCATCACGGACTACTGCGACCAGAACCGGCTCACGGTCCTCCAGCGGGTCGAGCTCTTCATCAAGGTCTGCCAGGCGGTCCAGCACGCCCATCAAAAGGGCATCATCCATCGCGATCTCAAGCCGTCGAACATCCTCGTCGCCCTCCACGAGGGAGAACCCGTTCCGAAGGTGATCGACTTCGGGATCGCCAAGGCCACCGAAGGTCGGCTGACGGAACACACGGTCTACACCCAGATGAATCAGTTCATCGGCACCCCGGCCTACATGAGCCCGGAGATGGCCGACATGGGGGGGCTCGACATCGACACCCGAAGCGACATCTACAGCCTCGGTGTCCTCCTGTACGAACTGCTGGCCGGTCGTACACCGTTCGAGACCCAGGAACTGCTCTCCGCCGGGGTCGACGGCATGCGGCAGATGATCCGGGATCGGGAACCACCCACCCCCAGCACCCGGATCCTCGGCCAGGACGAGCCCGCCCGGAACAGCATCGCCCAACGACGCGGCTCGGACGTCCCGCGGCTGGTGAAGTCGGTCCGCGGGGACCTCGACTGGATCGTGATGAGGTGTCTCGAGAAGGACCAGGGCCGTCGGTACGAGACGGCGACGGGACTCGCCGTCGACCTGCGGCGGCATCTCGAGAACGAACCGGTCAGCGCACGTCCGCCCAGCCTCGCGTACAAGACCACGAAGCTTTGGCGGCGGTACCGCACCGCGGTCCTCGCGGCCGTGCTGGGCGTCGTGGTGCTGCTCGGGGCGACGGGGGTCAGCATCTTCCAGGCGCTCCGGGCTGGACGGGCGAGCCGCGAGGCGGACCGCCAGCGGGTGATCGCAGGCGGCGAGGCCCGTGAGGCGGCCATGGCGAAGCAACGGGCCGAGTCGGCCCTCGGGACCCTCGAGACCAACTCCTACGTCGCCAACATCCAGATGGCCGGCGTCTACCTCGAGCTGCGGCGGCTCGACCGGGTCCGCGAACGGCTCGAGGCCTGCCCGGAGCGGCTTCGAGGCTGGGAGTGGCACTGGCTCAACGCCGCACTCGACAACTCCCTCCTGACCCTCAAAGGACACCAGGATACCAACACGGTCGCCGCTTTCAGTGCCGACGCCCAGCGGATCACCACCCTGGGACGGGATGCGGTCCGGATCTGGGACACCGCCTCGGGCAAGCCCGTGGCCGAACTCACCGGATGGCGGCACGCCCTGTCCGGGGGTGAATCCCAGTTCTTTAGTCCGGACGGCACCCGCATCCTCCTCATCGGCACCAACGCGATGCCCGCCCGGGTCCTGGAGACCGCGACCGGGAACCTGCTGGCGAGCCTCGACAACCTCCGGGGACCTGTGATGACCGCGACCTTCGACGCGGAGGGGCGGCGCCTCGTGACCGGGGCTGCGGACGGCGCGGTGTCGCTCTGGGAACTTCCCGGAGGGAGGCGGATCTTCGAGCTCCGGGGCCTGGGAACGGCGGTACGCGCGACCGCCTTCAGCCGCGATGGCCATACGATCGCCGCCGGGTTTGCCGACGGCTCCGTTTGGACGCGTGGTGTCGGACCCGACCGCGAGCCGGTCCCGCTGGAACGGGCCACCAATCAGGTCGCCTCCCTCGCGTTCAGCCCCGACAGCGCCTACGTCGTCGTCGCCTCGCCCGATGGGGCCGCCCGGGTGTGGTCGAGCTCGGGGCATTTCCGCGGAGAACGACAGGGTCCCGGCGGATCCGTCCTCGCCGCGGCCTTCAGTCCGGATGGCGGACGTCTAGCCATGGGACTCTCCGATGGCACGGCACAGATCTGGGACATCGGGACCCTTGAGCTCGTGGCCGACCTGCGCGGACATGCCGGCGGGATCCAATCGGTCGCCTTCAGCCCGGATGGAACCCGTCTCGTGACGGCATCCACCGACGGTACCGTCCGGATCTGGGACGCGTTGGAGGACGGGCTCGAGACGGTGATTCCTGCCGGGGAAGGGTCCCGCAACCCCATCCTTTCGGGCGGGTTCACGACCGATGGCCGGCAGATCGTGACCCAACACGAGGGCCAGACGACCCGCATCTGGGATGCCTGGACCGGGGAGGAGCTTCCGGCCGCAGGCTCCGAGGTGCACGCCACCCCGTCCACCAACGGACCTCTGTCCCTGATCGGTTCCGACAGCGGGATCGTCCGCGTCGTCGCCTCGCCCAGTGGTCGCGAGCTGGCCGAGCTGAAGGGTCACCGTGGTCGGATCCTGTCGGCAACGCTCGACCCCAACGGCAAGCGCATCCTCACGACCTCGTCTGACGGGACGATCCGGGTCTGGGAAAGTGTCCCCTATCGGGATCGGCTTCCCTCGATCTCCAGACTCCGCGAGGCCAAGGCATCCGCGGAGGACCAGGCGCGCCGCCAGGCCGAGACGTCCTCGTCAGCCCGGCTGGACGACGGCAGACCCTTCTCCGCCGGTGAACGACTCCTCCTCGGCCTCCCGGTCCGATGGATTCCACACGGCTCGTTCCTCATGGGGTCCCCAGACTCGGAGGAGTCCAGAGGGGTCGACGAGGTCCAGCACGAGGTCGTCCTGAGCCGGGGCTTCTTCCTGGCCGAGACGGAATGCACCCAAGGCCAGTGGGCTGCCGTCATGGGAGGAGATCCCAGCAACTTCTGGGGGCGCAACCGGCCCGTGGAACAGGTCAGCTGGGAGGAGGCGGTCGAGTTCTGCAGCCGGCTGACGGAGCAGCAGCGGAAGGCAAGGATCCTGTCGACCAACTGGTCCTGGCGCCTGCCCACCGAGGCTGAATGGGAGTACGCCGCGCGAGCGGGGAACGACTCCGAACGGCCCGGCGAGATCGACGCGATCGCCTGGTATGGTGGGAACTCCGGAAGCCAGACCCAGCCGGTGGGCACCAAGCAGCCCAATGCCTGGGGACTCCGCGATGTCATCGGAAACGTCTGGGAATGGTGCTCCGACTGGTACGGGGACTACACCACGGAGCAGGTCACCGACCCGACCGGAACCGCAACCGGAACCGTCCGCTGCGGCCGGGGTGGCAGCTGGTTCAACGTCCAGGGCCTTTCCCGCACCGCAAGCCGCAGCTGGGGCGCACCCACCCTGAGGAACCGCAACCTCGGATTCCGTCCCGCCCTCGCCAGGAGCGAGTAGCCGCGGACAACCCCATCACTGCCCGGCCTGACGGACGTCCACGGTGATGCCCTCCCGGACCCCCTCGACCCGCTGGCGCGAGCCATCGGGCCAGACCACCAGCAGCTCCGTCAGCGGATCGCCACCCAGACCCAGCGTCACCGTCAGCTCGCTCTGGGACAGATAGCTCTTGGTTGGCATCACCTGCCGCGCCAGCAGCCGGTCCCCGACGCGGGCCTGGACCCAGGCCCCGATGCCGTCCCGGTTGCTGCGGACACCCTCGAGTCGGACCCGCACCCATCGGTGGCCAGGCGATCCCTCGTTGCGCAACACCCGCGGCGATCCCGCGACCTGGGTGATCACGACATCGAGATCGCCGTCGCCATCGAAGTCCCCGTAGGCACTGCCCCGACCCACCATCGGTTTGAAGAGGTCGTCCCCGGCGGACCGGGAATCCACCTCCACAAACGTCGGCTGGCCTCCCGTGTTCCAGAACAGCTGGGCCGGCTGACGATACCGTGTGCCGGGTTGCACCTTCTCGATCTCGTCCTCGATGTGGCCGTTGGCGGTGAGCACATCCAGACGCCCGTCGAGGTCGTAGTCGAAGAAGAACAAACCGAACTTCAGCAGCGACTGGCTGGCCGGGCCAATGCCCTGCGACACCGCCTCGTCGGAGAACACGAGAGGATCCCCCACGCCGCCGGGACGCGCCACGTACAGCGCGTTCATCTCGTTGGCGAAGTTGCCGATCGCGATGCCGACGGAGTCGTCGTTGCGGAACCGGGCGACATCGATGCCCATGGCGCCGCGGGCCTGTCCGAAGGCGTCGAAGGCCACGCCCGACATCTCGCCCACCTCTGCGAACGTGCCGTCATGGCGGTTGGTGAACACGAAGTTCTGGACCGTGTCGTTGGCGACGACGAGGTCGATCCAGCCGTCGCGGTTCAGGTCGATCGGGGCGACCGCGAGCGTCTTGGCCGCAGGCTGCCCGGTCGCCTTATTGGTGACCTGGAGGCCACTCGAGGCCGAAACATCCACGAACCGGACCTGGCCGGGATGCCCGCCATCGTTGCGGAGCAGACGAGGCACCTCGCCCGGGAAGTTCCAAGGTCGACCATAGGCGCGTCCCACTCCGGGGAGCTGGTTGTTCACCCCGAGGTCCAGCGCCCGGGTCCAGCGGACGTAGCGTCCCACGTAGAGATCGAGATCGCCGTCGTTGTCGACATCCACCCACGCCGCGGCCGTGGACCAGCGCCCCGGCTCATCGCCCAGTCCCGCCTCGCGGCTGACGTCGGTAAACCGCCCCGCTCCGAGGTTCCGGAACAGCTTCTCGCCCCCGACGCCCGTGAGGAGCACGTCCACCGCCCCGTCGTTGTCGAAATCCCCGCAGGCGGCCCCCATGCCGTAGAACGGCACTTCGAAGCCCGAGCCAGCGGTGATGTCCGTGAACCGGATGGGCCCGCCGGCCTCCGTGTCGTTCCGATACAGGGCCGAGGTTGGCCGAGGCGGGGAGTTCCAGCGCGGATCCCCGGGCCACCAGGACGAGTTCACGAACAGCAGGTCCGGATCCCCGTCCCCGTCCGCATCGAACACCGCCACCCCACCCCCCATCGTCTCCGGGAGCAGCAGCCGCCCCTGCGCGCCATTCTCGTGGCGGAAGCCGACACCGGAGGCCTCAGTGACGTCGACGAACCGTGTTGCGGGCGGTCGGGCCGTCCGCGAGGACGGGGAGCCGACGGGCTTCCCAGGGGACGAGGAGGACATCAGCCACGCCACGAGCAACGCTGCCAGGGCAGCCAGGACGGCGAAGATCCAGACCAGCCCGCGCAGTGCGCGCTCCTGTCGGGAGACGTCCGGTTCCAGGCCGTGACTCATGTCCGGAAACCGTGCGGGACTCCGACGGAACCTGCAAGGACCGGCCCCCTCACCGACCCGGCCTCGCGGGCCATTTACCCGATTGCAACCCCCGGGTCCCGGTTCAGGCTGGCGTCATCATCGAGCCCCCAAAAAGCCCACCGATGCCGGCCGACCGGACCCAGATCCACCCCCCGGCGGTCCTCCTGTTCCTCCTCGGATGGACCCTCGTGGGTCTCGCGTTCGCGGGGCAGATGTATCTGACGCAGGCCAAGGTGGGACGGCCGGTCTCGTGGACCTTCGCCCTGGGGAGATCACTGGCCGACTGGTACACCTTCGCCCTGATCTCCTGGCCGGCCATCACGCTGGCCCGACGCTTCCCGATCGGCAGCGCCCCGGTCCACCTCCTGGTCGAGCTGCACCTGCTGGCCAGCATGGTGTTCTCGCTGGCCTGGACCCTGATCCGAGCCGGACTGACGGTGTGGATCGACGGCACCCCGTTCATGGAGACCCTCCGGTACGCGCTCGTGGCCACCCTGGTGTTCAACATGCTGGTGTACTGCGCGATCGTGACCACGACCCATGCCGTCGGGTTCTATCGCCAGTCCCGGGAACGGGAGCGACGGGAGCTCGAGCTCGAGCGTCGGCTGGTCGAGGCCCGGCTCCAGACCCTCCAGATGCAGCTGAACCCGCACTTCCTGTTCAACGCGCTGAACGGGGTCAGCGCCCTGATGTACCGCGACATCGATGCGGCGGACACCATGCTGATGCGGCTGAGCGAGCTGCTCCGGGAGGCCCTGCAACGGACGAAGCAGCCCTGGGTCAGCCTTCGGGACGACCTGGCCTTCCTCGACCGCTACCTGGGGATCGAACTGATCCGGTTTGCGGGCCGGCTGACGGTCCGGCACGAGATCGAGCCCGACACACTGGAGCTTCAGGTCCCGAACCTGATCCTCCAGCCGCTCGTCGAGAATGCGATCAAGCACGGCATCGAACCGAAGACCCAGGCCAGCATCATCACCCTCCGGGCCTCCCGGACGGCCGAGGGCACCCTCCGACTCGAGGTGGAGGACAACGGGAGGGGCTACGATCCCGGGAAGCCGGTCCTTTCCGGAATCGGGCTGACCAACATCCGAGCCCGGCTCGAGCACCTGTTTGGATCGCGGGGCTCGCTGCGACTCGATCCCGGATCGACCGGGGGCGTCAGGGCCATCGTCGAATTCCCGATCGTCGAGAGGTCCTGAGTCGGGTCCGGGACGTGAATCGCTCCAAAACCCGGCCACACGGCCTCGACGGGCCGCAAAACCGGGAAATCCGTTGACGCTTCGCGGTTTGGGAACAGACTTCGATGGTCTTCGCACCTCTGCACCCGACTTTTCGATGAGCACTCCTTCTGAATCCCCCTCCTCCGCCCCTGCCGTATCCAAAGGACTCGAGGGAATCGTCGCCGCCCATACCCGTCTCAGCGATGTCCGTGGCGATGTCGGCCAGCTGATCTACTGCGGCTACGACATCGACGAGCTGGCCGGAAAGGTCTCCTACGAGGAGGTCGTCTACCTGCTCAACCACAACCATCTGCCGAACCCCAAGGAGCTGACCGAGCTGAAGGCCACCCTGGCCGGCTACCGAGAGCTGCCCCAGGGGGTGATCGACATGCTCTGTCGGCTCCCGACCGACTGTCCGCCGATGCACGCCATCCGCACCGGCGTGAGCGCCCTCGGCTGCTACGACACGATCGCGGATGACGACACCATGGATGCCCAGCGCCGCAAGGCCCTGCGCCTGATCGCCCAGATCCCGGTGGTCACCGCCTACTTCCACCGCGCCCGTCAGGGCAAGCCGCTCGTCCATCCCGATCCCACTCTCGGTGAGGCCGCGAACTTCCTGTACATGATCGATGGCGAGAAACCCTCGGCCGAGAAGGTCAGCACCATGGACATGTGCTACGTGCTGCATGCCGACCACGGCATGAACGCCTCGACCTTCAGTGCCCGGGTGACCATCGCCACGCTCAGCGACATGTACTCGGCGATCACCAGCGCCATCGGAACCCTGAAGGGCCCGCTGCACGGCGGCGCCAACGAGGGTGTGATCAAGATGCTCCAGGAGATCGGGTCGCTCGACAAGGTGGACGCCTACGTCGACGAGTGCATGAAGCAGAAGCGCAAGATCATGGGCATCGGCCATCGGGTCTACAAGGTGCTCGACCCCCGCGCCCCGCACCTCAAGCGAATGGCCCAGATCCTGTCGGCGAAGCTCGGCGAGCCGAAGTGGATCCAGATGTCGGAGCGGATCGCCTCCCTGATGCTGGAAAAGAAGAACCTTCACGCGAACGTCGATTTCTACAGCGCCACCGTCTACTACAGCCTCGGCATCCCAACCGATCTGTTCACGCCGATCTTCGCGATCGCCCGCACCAGCGGCTGGACGGCCCACGTGCTCGAGCAGCTCGCCGACAACCGCCTCATCCGGCCTCAGTCGGTCTACACCGGCCCCGTCGGTCTCAAGGTCACGCCGCTCGAACAGCGCTGACCTCCTCCCGAAGGATCGGTGGCGGCGGACGGTCCGGTTGTTTCCGGGCGGAGCCCGTCGGATACCGTTCCCCGAGGGCCCTGATACACCTCCCGTCCCCAATCGTCCCTGCATGAACATCCACGAGTACCAAGCCAAACAGCTCCTCAAACAGTACGGCGTCGCCGTTCCCCCCGGTGAACCCTGCACCTCGGTCGACGGTGCCCGCGCCATCGCCGAGAAGCTCTTCGGCTCCGGACAGAAGCTGCTGGTCATCAAGTCGCAGATCCACGCCGGTGGCCGTGGCAAGGGCACCTTCAAGCATGGGTTCCAAGGTGGCGTGAAGCTGGCCAAGTCGGTTGCCGACGCCGTGTCGCTCGCGGAGAACATGCTCGGTAAGACCCTCGTGACGAAGCAGACCGGCCCCGACGGCCGGGTCGTCAGCACCATCCTGGTGGCGGGCGCCGAGAGCATCAAACGGGAGTTCTACCTCGCCGTCCTGCTGGACCGCGCCAACTCCCGCCCCCTCATCATGGCCAGCATCGAGGGCGGTGTTGAGATCGAGGAGGTCGCCGAGAAGACCCCCGAGAAGATCATCAAGGAATGGGTCGACCCCGCGGTCGGACTCCAGGCCTACCAGACCCGCAAGATCGCCCAGGGGCTCGGCCTGAAGGGCGACCTCTTCAACCAGGCCTGCAAGCTCATCGCCGGGGTCTACAAGACCTGGTGGGAGTGCGATGCCTCGATGGTCGAGATCAACCCCCTCGCCATCGTCGAGACCCCCGAGGGCAAGGAGGTGATCGTGTGCGTCGACGCCAAGATCGGCCTCGATGACAACGCCCTCTACCGGCACAAGGACATCCTGGCCATGCGCGACCTCGCCGAGGAATCGCCGCTCGAGGTCGAGGCCTCCAAGTTCAGCCTGAACTACATCAAGCTCGACGGGAACATCGCCTGCCTCGTCAACGGAGCCGGCCTCGCGATGTCCACCATGGACATCATCCAGCACTTCGGCGGCAGCCCCGCCAACTTCCTCGACGTCGGCGGCGGGGCCTCCAAGGAGCAGGTCAGCGCGGCGTTCAAGATCATCCTGACCGACCCCTCGGTGAAGGGCATCCTGGTCAACATCTTCGGCGGCATCATGGACTGCAACGTGATCGCCACCGGGATCGTCGAGGCCGTCAAGGAGACCGGCCTTACACTGCCGCTCGTCGTCCGCCTCGAAGGCAACAACGTCGCCGCTGGCAAGCAGACCCTCGCCTCCTCCGGCCTCACCCTGATCACCGGCGACTCCATGGCCGACGCCGCCCAGAAGGTCGTCAAGGCCGTCCGCAACTGAACCCCCTTCCCTCCCCAGAACCATGGCCATCCTCGTCACCCCGCAAACCAAGGTCCTCGTCCAGGGCATCACCGGATCCTTCGGTGCCCGCCACGCCCAGCTCTCCATCGAGTACGGCACCCAGGTCGTCGCCGGCGTCACCCCCGGCAAGGGCGGACAGACCTTCCAGCACCTGGGCGTCAGCGTGCCGATCTTCGACACCGTCGCCGAGGCCGTGAAGCAGACCGGCGCCACCGCCAGCGCGGTGTTCGTGCCCCCTCCGTTCGCTGCCGATGCGATCCTCGAGGGTGTGGACGCCGGACTCGATCTCGTCGTCGCCATCACCGAGGGCATCCCGGTCCGCGACATGATCTCCGTGAAGCGTGGAATGGCCGGCAGCCGGACCCGGCTGATCGGACCCAACTGCCCCGGACTGGTCACACCAGGGGAGGGACCCGACAGCAAGGGCGGATGCCGCATCGGCATCGCCCCGGGCTACATCCACAAGAAGGGCCACATCGGCGTGGTCAGCCGCTCGGGCACCCTGACCTACGAGGCCGTGTACCAGCTCACCAGCCGCGGTGTGGGCCAGAGCACCTGCGTCGGCATCGGCGGTGACCCGGTCAATGGCACGTCCCATCTCGACGTCATCCAGATGTTCATGGCCGATCCCGACACGCACGGGATCATCATGATCGGTGAGATCGGCGGCTCCGCCGAGGAGGAGGCGGCCGAGTGGATCGCGCGTCACGGGACGAAGCCGGTCGCCGGGTTCATCGCCGGAGCCACCGCCCCTCCGGGACGCCGCATGGGTCACGCCGGCGCCATCGTCAGCGGCGGCAAGGGCACCGCGGAGGCCAAGATCACCGCCTTCAAGGCCGCAGGCATCGGCATCGCCGCGACGCCCAGCGACATGGCCGACACGCTGCTCAAAATGATGAAGTGACGGACAACCCCGCCCGCGCGGACGTCCGGAAGCCGAGCGGGGCGGGGTGATTCCCCCCTCCGTGCAGGCGTGGGGAACCGGAAATCCCTTTTTCTGACGGGGTGGGACCGGGCAGTGTCCTGAGGTCCACCGCGCACCCCTCCCGGTTCCATGGCGTTCATCAACCTCCTCCTCGACCTGGTCGTGCTCGTGCTCGGCCTGTCGGTGTTGGGGATCGGAAACCGGGCCCCCAGCCATCGGGCCGGCACGCTGCTGGGCAACCTGAAGCCCGCCGAATCCAGACGCACCCGCAGCTGGAAACCCGTCCTGGTCCTCGTGGCCCTGCTGTTCCTCCGCCCCTTCCTCTATCGCATCCTCAGTGATGTGCTGGGCGAGATCCCGTCCTGGAACGCCATCCCGGCCAGCATCCCGTTCCGACCCGATTCCTTCCTGCGCCTCCTCGTCTTCTCCTGGGTCAGCTTCCTCTGGACCCTGATCCACTTCCTGTGCTGGGTGCTGCTGCTGTCCGCGCTCTCGAAGGCGTGCCGGGACCCCGCCAACTGGAACCGGTTCTTCGAGGAGCTCGCCGGCCCGCTGGCCCGCTGGCCCCTGCCCCTGTCCCTGCTCATTCCCGGACTCGCCGCCGGACTGCTCTGGCTGATCCTCCGCTGGCCGCTCCGCCTCATGGCCATCGCCCCACCCCCGGCCTCCACCGCAGCCCTGGTCGAACAATCCGTCCTCGTCGGACTCGGCATCTGGGTCTCGGTCCGCTGGCTGCTCGGGGGCCTGCTGCTGCTCCGGCTCATCAATTCGTACGTCTATCTCGGCACCCATCCCTTCTGGGACGCCGTGCACCAGATCGGGGGGGTTCCGCTCGCCCCGTTCCGACGACTTCCCCTGCAGTTCGGCAAGCTGGACCTATCCCCACTGCTCGCGACCGCAGCCGTCTTCCTCGCGGCCGCCGGACTCGAACGCGCCCTCGTGGCCGCCTACTTCCGCGTCGGACCATGAGCCTCCACGGCTTTCTGTCGGTCCACGACGACGCCCTGCTGCTGTCGATCAAGGTCCAGCCCAGGGCGCGACGGAACGAACTCGCCGGCACCCTTGGATCCGAACTCAAGGTCCGGGTGACCGCCCCGCCCGTCGACTCCGCGGCCAACGAGGGGTCCTGGGATTCCTCGCCGAGACCCTCGGTATCCCACAGCGACAGGTCACCCTCGTCCGCGGACGGACGTCGACCCACAAGGTGATCCGGATCGATGGACTCGACACCGCCACGGCCATCGAGCGGCTGGGACAACCCGGTTGAAACCGCTTGAGGCCGGGTTTCCTCGCCAACGGTTCGAGTGCACCTTGGCATCCTCAGTGAGCTCTCCCACGATCCACTCCATGTCGCCGGAACCGGTCCGCAGCCTCTACATCCACGTGCCGTTCTGCGCGCACAAGTGCGAGTACTGCGCCTTCTACTCCGCCCCCGCCCCGGGCAACCAGATCCAGCGGTATGTCGACGCCCTCGTCCGGGAACTCGACCTGATCGCCCCGGACTGCCAGCCCGACACGGTGTTCTTCGGCGGAGGAACCCCCTCCATGCTCAACCTCCGCCAATGGGAGACCATCCTGGAGGCGTTCCGTCGGCTGGGTCTCGACAAGGCCACCGAGTGGACCGTCGAGTGCAACCCGGCCACCGTTTCCGAGGACAAGGCCCGCCTGCTGCGCGATGCCGGTGTCAATCGCATCTCCATGGGCGTCCAGTCGTTCGACGAATCCCTCCTTGAACGCCTGGGTCGGATCCACACCCGGGACCAGGTGTACCGCAGCTACGAGATTCTCCGGTCGAGCGGATTCAACAACGTGAACATCGACCTGATGTTCGCCATCCCCGGACAATCCCTCGATCTCTGGGATCGCACCCTCGACGAGGCACTACGGCTCGGGACCGAGCATCTCAGCTGCTACGAGGTGATCTACGAGGACGACACCCCGCTCTACGAGCAGCTGAAGGCCGGGCAGTTCGATGTGGACGAGGACCTGGCGTGCGACATGTATGACCGCCTGGTGGACCGGTTGGCGGAGGCGGGCTTCCGGCAGTATGAGATCGCCAACTTTGCACGGGATTCGAGGTCGGGAGCGGCGGGCCTTCCGGCGGCCTCGCTTCCGGAGATCCCCACCTTTGCCTGTCGCCACAACGTCACCTACTGGCGCGGACTCGACAGCTATGGCCTCGGTCCGAGCGCCAGTGAGTATGTCCGGGGCCTGCGATCCCGGAACTGGGCGAACACCACCCTGTACTGTGAGCAGCTCGAGAAGGGGCGTCGGGCCAAGGAATTCGCCGAGGCCCTTTCTCCCCGCGCCCGTGCCGGCGAGCTCACGGCCTTCGGGCTGCGCATGAACGCCGGCTGGCCGCTCAACGAGTTCCGGGAGCGGACCGGCATGGATCTAGCCTCCGAATGGCGCTCCGAGATGGACGAACTGATCCGATGCGGCTGGGCCGAGGAGACCCCGACGTCGTTCCGGCTCACTCGGCAGGGTCTTCGGTTTGCCGATGCCGCCGCGGAGAGGTTCCTGGAGGTTTCGGACGCCACCGTCCCCCGGTAGGGACAAAGTCCCGTGCGGTCCCTTCTGGATCCGCGAGCCCTCCTTCCACCACCCGCGCCACCGGGATGACCCAGGGCATCAGCCGAAGCGGACGAGCTTCAGTTCCTTGAGCGCGTTGAGCAGGAACTGCATCGCGATGGCGGCAAGGATCATGCCCATCACACGGGTGGTGACGCGGAGGAAGATTGGGCTGAGCCACCGGGCGCCCCGGGCCGAGATCGCGAACACAAGGTAGCTGAGGACACAGGCCACGAGGACGCTTGCGTACAGCAGTCCATGCTTGAGCCACGAATCGGCCTCGCCCTGCAGCAGGATCACCGTGGAGATCGCCCCGGGTCCGGCGAGCATCGGAACCGCCAGCGGTGTGATGGCGATGTCGTCCTTCGCCATGCCCGCCTGAACCTCCTCCTGCGTCTCCTGCGTCTTCGACCGCTCGGCCCGGACCATGTCGAGGGCGATCAACAGGAGGATGATGCTGCCCGCCATCTGGAGCGCCGGCATCGTGATGCCAAGGAACCGGAACACCCACTGCCCGGCGACGGCGAACACCAGCAACAGGATCGCCGCCACCTGACACGCGAGCCTGGCCATCCGGATGCGGTTCTCGAGGGAATCCCGGGACGTCATCGCGAGGAAGGCCGGGACCGTCGCCAGCGGATCGATGATCACCAGCAGGGAACTCAGGGCCAGCATTCCGTACTCCAAGGGGCTCATGGTGATCCCTGGGATGGCGAGATCTCCGATGCCGTCCCACGACGACAGGGTGCAAGGATGCCGTCGCGCATGCCATGGACGATCTTCTTGTCCGCCGGAACCACCGTGGCCAGGACGCCCCCCAGGTGCGGCCGGGCGGCGTCGCCATCGCCCTGCACGAAATAATAGGGACACAGGCGCACCCGACCCGGCATGGGGTGCAGCGTTCCCGAATGGAAGTCCCACCAGCGGGCTTCGACCAACCGGGGGCGATGGAACCGCTGCAGCACATGGGGTGACACCGGCCATGCCGCGAGGGCCCGCTCCACGGCGACGCTCCAGTCGGCCGTGCTGAGATCACTGCCCAGGTGGACCCCTCGAGCCCCCCAGGCCTCGGCGCTGAACCCGGAGATCTTCAGGATCAGGTCCCGTTCCCGCTGGCTCAGCCCCTTCAGCTGTCGCCAATCCGTCAGGTCCAACCCGGGATACGCCGCGTTGGGGGGAAGCGGTGTCGGATCCATCAGCCAGGTCCGCGGCACCACGGGCTGCAGCCGGTTCAGGAATCCCTCGCCCAGCTCCTGACGCCAGAACTCACGCAGGTTGCGGTTCCAGAGGAGTGCGAAGAGCAGCTTCTCCTCGAAGATCGGCTTCGGAGGCGGGGTCATCCGGATCTCCTCCGACCGCGCCCGCTCGATGAGCCGGGAGGAACCCGGGACCTGCGGCAGGTCGAACAACTCGAAGAAACGGTAGACCGCGTCGCCTGGGGCCGGATCCGCGAAGTCCCCTCCATGGACCTCCACGGACCGGTCCGTGATCCGCGAGGCCAGCCAGGCCATCTCAGGCCGATACGAGGCCGCCTCGTCGGAGACCACGACGTGCACCCGTCGGGCGTCGCCAAAGATCGACGAAAACCCATCGCGCATCCCATGAGGCCCGCCGATCACATCGCTCCCCGAGGGGGACAGGGACGCATAGGTCTCATTGAGCCACTGGGTCAGGCCCATCCCACCCGGGACCGAGTCGAGTTCCGAGATCGCCCAGCCATCCTCGGTCAGCAGGACATCCGGACGGATCACCTTCGGGATCTGGTTCTTGAAGGCGCTGTCCCGCTGGATCGCGACGAGCTCCGGTGGCTTTCCCTGGTCCAGCACCTCGGCCACCCACGCAGGCGCCTTGCCCGCGATGCTCCGTCGATAGAGCAGGTTGACCGCCCGATAGAACTGCAGAAGGACGCGGCCGAAGGACTCGAGTTCGTCGACAAACCCTGGCTCCAACGGAAACGGATCGGGCGAGATGCGCCACGTCGCCCCATCGAAGAGCCCGCCCTCGGGAATCGACTGGCGAACCTTCTGAGCCCGCGCCTGCGCCGCGGAGACATCCTCACTCATGTCCGGGCAGGCTAGCCCCGACGCCGACAAGCTCAAACGTCAATCCCGACCGCAACGATCCGGAAAACCTTTCCCCCGGATCGTGTGCCATCCTCGCCAACGGTCCGGACTCGGCTAGCCTTCCTCCCATGGACCATCCCGCCGACGCACCCCGGAACCCGGATCGCCGACGCACCCTCCGACTCTGGCCCGCGTGGATCCTCCTTGGGATCACCCTCGGTGTGATCCTCTTCGCCCAGCTCCAGGAGTCCTGGCCTTTCCAACGCCGGAACCTGGTGACGCTCGGAACCGGGGTCGTCGTGCTGCCCTGCGGACTGATCTGGTGGATGCTGGGATCCGGCCTTCGCTGGAAGACCCGATGGAAGGGACTTGGCTGGATCGTGCTGGGGGCCGGAATCCTGGGGACCTTCTTTCGGATCCAGGGGGTGTCGGGCGATTTCGTGCCGATCATCGCCTTCCGGTGGTCCCTTCCCCAGCGCACCGGACCTGCCATGCCGCAGGACGGGGCCACTGGCCCTGCACTCCAGGCCCGGGCGGATTTCCCACAGTTTCTCGGACCGAGCCGGGACGGTGTGCTCCCCGGTCCCCTGCTGGCCACCAACTGGTCGACCCAGCCACCCCGGCTCCTCTGGCGCCGCCCCGTCGGCGGCGCCTGGTCCGGATTCACCATTGTCGGTCCACGAGCGCTTACCCAGGAGCAGCAGGGACCCGACGAGCTCGTCACGGCCTATGACCTCGAAACAGGCCGCCCGTTGTGGGCCCACACCAATGCGGCGCGATACGACACCACCATCGCCGGCGAGGGACCTCGGGCCACCCCCACGGTCGTGTCCGACCGCGTCTATACCCTGGGCGCCACGGGCATCCTCGACTGTCTGGATCTCGAAACCGGCCGACGCCTCTGGACCCGGAGCCTCACCCAGGATGGCGGCCGGGGCGTCCCGGAGTGGGGCTACTCGGGATCCCCATGGAGCGACGGTCGACAGGTGGTGGTCCAGGCCGGGGGCGGCGGCAAGGGCCTCATCGCCTACCGGGCCGACTCCGGTGAACCGGTCTGGTCCGCCGGGGATTCCGGAATGAACTACGCCTCCCCGTTCCGGGTCGAACTCGCCGGTCAGCCCCTGTTCCTGATCTTCGGAGGCCGCTCCCTCACCGCTCAGGATCCGACCGATGGACATCCGGTCTGGGATCACCCCTTCGGCAAGGGAATGCCCCTCGTGGCCAATCCGATCCTCGTCTCATCCAACCGCATCCTCATCACCGCCGGCTACGACGTCGGGGCAGAGCTCCTCGAGATTCCCGGACCCGGCCGTCCCCCGGTCAGCCTCTGGAAGACAAAGCGCCTGAAGGCGAAGTTCTCCAACCCGATCCGGCGCGGGGATGTGGTGTATGGACTCGATGATGGCATCCTGGTCGGGCTCGACCTGAAGGATGGCTCCCAGCTCTGGAAGGAAGGTCGCTACGGCCATGGACAGGGACTGTGGATCGGGGATGTCTACCTGCTGATGTCGGAATCCGGGAAACTGGTGCTCCTCCAGCCGGATCGGAACGGCGCGAACGAACTGGGATCCCTGCCGGTCTTCGATGCCAAGACCTGGAATCCCATCGCACTGGCCGGGGACCGCCTGCTGGTCCGGAACGACCGCGAGGCAGCCGCCTGGGTCCTGCCCCTGAGGGCTCGCTGAGTCGACCCCAACCCCAAAAGGGTCCCGGCCGGTTCAGCGACGCCGGTTGTAGGCCTCCGAACCGTATTTTTCCACGACGAGGTCGCGGATGCGGGCTTCGAGGGCCGTCGGCACAACCAGCGGGTGCCACGCCACCTCGGGGCACACCTCGCGGAGGGCCGATTCCCAACGGGAGCGCGATACCTCCAACCCCTTCGGCTGCACGCTGCCCTGGATCAGCAGTCCCAATCGGTTCCGTCGTTGAGCCGCTCCGGCGATCTTGAAGCCGCGATGCAACAGATCGTGTTTCTCGGCGCCGATGAAACACTGACCCGGCCCTCGCGAGTCGCAACACGGGGCAAACTCGGTTGCAACCCCAACCGCGGTGAAGGCCGATTGGAGCCACTCGTGCTGGAGCCGATAGCTCGTCTCGGCCGACACGCGATACCGGTCGTGGCACGGAGGAACCACAACGCTGTAGGTCCAGTCGGCCTCATGCGGCACAAGCCCCCCACCGGTCGGCCGACGGATCAGGGGCCGCAACAGGGTCAGGGCCTCGATCTCGGCATGATGCTGGAAATACCCGAAGGTCGCGGCGAGAAGCGTCCAGCCATAGGTCCTGAGGATCGGTGAACCCAGGGCGGCCGACGCCTCCAGGAGCGCCTCGTCCACCGCCATGTTCACCTCGGGCGATTGGATGCCCGAGTCGAGATAAAACCATGTGTCCGACACGCGGTGGAACATCCGCGACTTCGACCCCAAGACAAGTCCAGGACGGGGCCAGTAGTTGCACGGGCAGTCTCTTGGGTTTGCAAAGGCGACCGGGGTTTTCCAACCTCCCGATCTGATGTCCTACAAACAAACCCCGATCTGGCCGACACTCCTCCAGTGCGCCCTCCCGGCGATTGCTGAAACCCTCGAAAAGGCCACCGGCTCCGCCAGCTCCGAGGCCCTCGCCAAGGAGACCCAGAACCCGGTCGCCAACCTCATCAGCTTCCCGCTCCAGAACAACTTCAACTTCGGCCTCGGTCCAAGCCGGGTGACCCAATCGGTCATGAATGTCCAGCCGGTGATCCCGGTGCCGTTGGACACGGACTGGAACCTGATCACGCGCACTGTCCTCCCCGTGATCGACCAGCCCTCGATCGCTCCGGGAGTCCCCAGTGCCTTTGGCCTCGGGGACCTCAATCCCACCTTCTTCCTGTCGCCCGCAGCCTCGAAGGGATTCATCTGGGGTGCCGGACCCACGTTCACCCTGCCCACCGCGACGGATCGCCTGCTCGGACAACAGATGTGGTGTGCGGGACCGGCCATCGTGGGCCTGACCATGCAGGGCCCTTGGGTGGTGGGCGCACTCGCCCATCAGCAGTGGTCGTTCGCCGGCTGGGGAACCCAGCCGGTCAACGGCCTGCTGATCCAGCCGTTCATCAACTACAACCTCCCCGGAGGTTGGTACCTGAGCTCCAGCCCGATCCTCACCGCTAACTGGGAGGCCCAGGCAGGACAGCAATGGACGGTTCCGGTCGGCGGCGGCGGCGGGAAGATCGTCCACCTCGGACGCCTGCCGCTGAACCTGTCCCTCGCGGCATTCTACAACGTGGAAACACCACAGCACGGCTCCACCTAGCCGCTCCGGTTCACGGTCCAGATGCTCTTCCCGAGATAGAACTGCAGCAACAGCAGGGCGGTGAGAGTTTACCGCCCTTTCGCTTGAACCGATCCACCGCACCCGTTCCCCCATGCCGCTCCCCCTGCATTCCCTCCGCGCCGGCGTCATCGGCGCCGGCTTCATCGGACCGGTCCACATCGAGGCCCTCAAGCGTCTCGGCGTCCAGGTGACCGCCCTCTGTGGATCCACCCGGTCCGCCACGGAAACCGCCCGCCGGTGGGGCATCCCGGAGGTGCATGGGGACTACGACTACCGGGGACTGGTCGAGTCGCCGAACGTCGACGTGGTCCACATCACCTCCCCCAACAAGGCCCATGTGGAACAGGCCCTCGCCGCACTGAAGGCCGGCAAGCATGTGGTCTGCGAGAAGCCCTTGGGCATGGATACCCGCGGGACCGCACGGGTGGTGAAGGCCGTGGAACGTCCCGGAGCGCCCGTCTTCGCGGTGAACTACATGTGCCGGTTCTTCCCGGCCGTGCTCCAGATGCGGGCCCTCGTCCAGCGGGGTGCCCTCGGAAGAATCCTCCATGTGCAGGGACACTTCTTCCAGGACTGGCTCCTGAAGGACACCGACTACAACTGGCGCCTGCTCGCCAGCGAAGGCGGAAAGCTTCGCGCCATCGGGGACATCGGCACCCATTGGATCGATGCCGTCTCCTTCATCCTGGGCGCCCGGGCCGAGGCCGTGTTCGCCCATCTTGAAACCGCCCATCCTACGCGATACCGGCCACGTGGGGAGGTGAAGACCTTCACGAAGGCCTCGACGAAGAAGGGCATCCCCTACGCGGTCGACACCGAGGATTTCGGGAGTGTCCTACTGCGCTTCGGAAAGGCGTCCCACGGACACGCCGACCGGGTCCACGCCAACGCCTCCGTCTCCCAGGTGGCCGCCGGATGGAAGTGCAGCCTCTCCATCGGGATCTATGGGACCGAGGGCAGCCTCCAGTGGGAGTTCCAGAACCCGAACCACCTGATCCTGGGTCGTCGTGATGAACCCAACCAGATCCTCCAGCGCGGCACCGCAGGGTTCCAGGAGGACGTCGCGGGATTCACCGACTACCCGGGTGGCCATCCCGAGGGATTCCCCGACAGCCACAAGATGCACTACCGGGCGGTTTACGAGCACATCGCCAGCGGACGGAAGACCCCGGTGCTCTTCGCCACGGCCCAGGAGGGCCACCACGAGGTGGCCCTCTGCGAGGCCATCCTCCGCAGCAGCAGCCGGAGACGATGGGTGGAGCTGGGGACGAAGGGCTAATGGACGACCCACAGGGCAACCCACAATCACCTTGATACGGTCTCGACGCCGGAGAGACCCTCATCCGTCATTTCCGAACTGCGGCACCCGCGAGGACAGGATCCTCGCGTATCCCAGGCTCCCAAGGGCCGCCGCCCGATTCGCAACGCACACTCAAGACGTATTCCGCCACGGTAAATGAAGCCCATGACATGCCGTTCCTGCGGCTCGGACAGGGTCAGAATCGTTGTCGACCTCGGGATGCAGCCGCTTGCCAATCGACTGCTGACGGAGCACCAGCTCAAGGATCCCGAGCCCAGGCATCCGCTCCGCCTCTCGATCTGCGAGGCATGCCTGCTGCTCCAGATCACCGACACCATCCCCCCCGTCGAACTCTTCAGCGACTACGTCTACTTCTCCTCGGTCAGCGATTTCCTCCTTCAACATGTCGCCAAGGCGTGCCAGAGCCACCAGAGGCGCTTCGGGCTGAACGCCGGAAGCTTTGTCGTCGAGGTCGCCAGTAACGACGGCTATCTCCTCAGGAATTTCGTGGCGGCAGGCATCCCCTGCCTCGGGATCGAACCCGCGGCGAACATCGCCGTCGTTGCCCAGAAGAAGGGGGTTCCCACCATCAATCGGTTCTTCAACACGGCCCTCGCCGAAGAACTCAGGTCCGAGGGCAGGACGGCCGACATCCTCATCGCACACAACGTCATGGGCCATGTGCCCGACACCAATGACTTCGTGCAGGGGTTGGCGACACTGTTGAAGCCCGGTGGACACGCCATCCTCGAGTTCCCCTATGCGCGGGACATGATCGACCACGCCGAGTTCGACACCATCTACCACGAGCACGTCTTCTACTTCACGATACTCGCGCTGCAGCCGCTTTTCGCGCGACATGGGCTCGAGATCGTTGATGTCGAACGCCTCGCGATCCATGGCGGGTCGCTGCGCATCTACGCGGCCCACAAGGGCACCCATCCCATCGCCCCCAGCGTGTCGCAGCTCCTTGCCGAGGAGAAGGCCTGCGGCATGGATCGGGTGGACTGGTACACGCGCTTCGGAGACCGGGTCCGGAAGATCAGGACGGATCTCACGGCTCTCCTGGGCCGGCTGAAGTCGAAGGGACACTCCGTCGCCGCCTATGGGGCCTCCGCCAAGGGCAGTACCCTTCTCAACTTCTGCGGTCTTGGAGCCGAGACAATCGATTTCGTCGTCGATCGCAGCCCTGCCAAGCAGGGGCGACTGACTCCGGGGACCCATCTGCCCATCGTGCCCGCGGAGCAGCTAGCCGCGAGGCGGCCCGATTTCGCACTGCTCCTCACCTGGAACTTCGCCGAGGAGATTCTCCAGCAGCAGCAGCACTACAGGGATCTCGGGGGACGTTTTATCATTCCGCTGCCCGAGGTCCGCGTCGTCTAGCCCACCCGATGCTGTTCCACCCCTGCACACTCCCGGGGTTGATCCGGATCGAGCCCGAACGTCGGACCGACGAACGGGGGGCACTGGCTCGGACGTTCTGCGCCACGGAATTCTCGAGGAACGGACTGAACACGGTCTGGCCCCAGGCCAACGCCGTGCAGACTCTCAGACGGGGCACGCTGCGCGGCCTCCACTGGCAGGCGGAACCCCATCCGGAGATCAAGCTGATCCGCTGCACCCGGGGCAGGGTCTGGGATGTCATCGTCGATGTCCGCCCCGAGTCCCCGATGTTCGGACGCTGGGAGACATTCGAACTGACCCCCGAAAACGGGGTTCAGCTCTACGTCCCCGGGGGGGTCGCCCACGGATTCCAGTGCCTGGGTGACGACGTCGAGATGGCCTACCTCATGTCGGACTTCTACGTACCGGACCTCGCCCGCGGCCTCCGATGGGACGACCCCCGGCTTGCGATCCCATGGCCCGTGCCGGATCCGATCCTCTCGGCCCGCGACCGCGCCCTGCCCACGCTGGCGGAGGTGTTCCCGGGGAAGAGCTGAACGGGGACTCACACGGCGACGCGGAGGCGCGGAGGAAAAGAGAGGCAGCGAGGCCAGAGACGGGAGGGGATTCGGAACAGATGGGTCCGTGGAGCCAGCGGCGGTCTGGTTTCCCGTCCGAAATGCCCTTTCGAATCACCTCAGGGGACAATCGCGATGACGCGATTCCCCCCTCTCCTCGAGGTTCTTCGTCTCCTTTCCGGTCTCCGCGGCCCCGCGTCCCCGTGTGAGCTTCCCTCCGCGTGCCCTATTCCACGTTCGGATAGCTGCCCAGCACCTTTACGAAGCTGCATCGCTGTCCCAACAGTTCGATCGCCTTCGCCACCTTCGGCTGCTCCGCGTGGCCGTCGACATCCACGAAAAAGAAGTACTCCCAGGCCCGGCGCTTGCTCGGACGCGACTCGATCTTGGTCATGTTGATCCGGAACTTCCGGAACGGGGCCAGCGCCTTGTGCAGGGCCCCGGCCTCGTCGCGGATGCTGAACATGATGCTGGTCCGATCCCGTCCCGCCGGGGGACCGCAGTGGCGTCCCAGCACAAGGAACCGGGTGGCGTTGGCGGCATTGTCCTGGAGGTCCCGCTCCAGGATCGGCACCCCGTACTGGGTCGCCGCCAATTCGCCGCACAGGGCGGCCGACTTCTTCTCCTTCGCGGCCAGCTCGGCACTCCGGGCGTTGGAGCTCGTCTCGATGAGCTCGGCCTGGGGCAGGTTGCGCTGAATCCAACCTCGGCACTGCGCCAGGGTCTGGGGATGGACATAGAGCCGACGGATCGCGTCCTTGGCACCCTTTCCGGCGAGGCAGTGCGAGATCCGCAGGACCACCTGCGCGACGATCTTCAGGTCGCTGTCGACAAACATGTCGAGCGTGTGGGTCACGACGCCCTCGGTGGAGTTCTCGACGGGCACGACCCCGTAGTCGGCCCGGTGTTTGGACACCTCGCTGAAGACCTCGCCGATCGTCTTCTGGGGCGCATAGGTCAGACTCGAGCCGAATCGCTTGATGGCCGCCTGGTGGGTGAAGGTGGCCTCGGGGCCGAGATAGGCGATCGTGAGGGTCTTCTCGAGCGACAGCGCGCTCGACATCACCTCCCGGTAGATCGCACGCAGGCTGTCGTTGGTGATCGGCCCCTTGTTCCTGCGGACGACACGTTCCAGGACCGCCCGCTCCCGGTGCGGGGCGTAGATCTCCTCCCCCGCCTTGATCTTGATCTGCCCGATCTCAAGGACATGACGGGTCCGCTCGTTCAGCAGCGACACGATCTGCTCGTCGAGCTGGTCGATCGCCTGCCGGTGTTCCTGAAGGCTCATTGCCGGAGCATGATGCCGTCCCAGCCTGCAAAGGGAATCCGGGAATCGGGATCCCGGAGCGGACTCGCACGGCGACGCGGCGACGCGGAGGAAAGACGGGGAGAGACGAAGGACCGGAATTATCGGTGGGGAGAAGGCGCCTCGGAGCCCATCTCGATCGAAAGGGCTGTAGACCCGATCCAGACCCACACCGATCCCCCTCGTTCCGTTCTCCCCGCCCTTCTCGTTCTTCCTCCGCGTCGCCGCGTCGCCGTGTGAGTCTCCCGTCTTCCACTCAGCGCCGGTCCCCCTCCGCGTAAGGAAACGCGCTTGATCATCGGGGGGCAGACCGAAACCCTCCGAAGGCGTCGCCATGAAAATCCTGATCCTCGCCGCCGGCTATGCCACTCGCCTGTACCCGCTCACGCTGACCCAGCCCAAGCCGTTGCTGCCCGTCGCCGGGAAGCCGATGATCGACTACGTCCTCGACAACCTCGCGCCCATCCCGGGGATCGACCGCGTCTACATCGTCACCAACGCCAAGTTCGCCGGACATTTCCAGGCCTGGGCCGACCAGTACCGGGCCACCAAGGCCAAGATCGACTTCACCATCGTCAACGATGGCTCCACCGACGACACCAACAAGCTCGGGGCCATTGGTGACCTCAACCTCGTCCTCGAGCGCGAAAAGGTCGACGATGACCTGATCGTGGTCGCCGGAGACAACCTCTTCAGCGAGTCCCTCGCCGACTTCGGGACGTTCTGCCGCCAGGTCAACCAGCCGGTGCTGGGGGTGTACGACGTCGGCTTGCTCGACCAGGCCAAGAAGTACGGCGTGGTCGAGGTCGATCCCTCGAACCGGCTCCTGAGCTTCGTCGAGAAACCGGCGAACCCTGCCAGCACGCTGATCGGCATCGCCCTCTACTTCTACCCGCGTGCGACGCTGCCGAAGATCCGGCAGTACCTCGCCGAGGGGAACAATCCCGATCAGCCCGGACGCCTCGTCCAGTGGCTCTACCCCCGGGAGCCGGTCCACACCTGGTCCGTGCCCGGCATCTGGTACGACATCGGATCCAAGGAAACCCTCGAGGAGGCCAACCGGATCTTCGCCAAGCGGTGAGCCGGTCCCACGCCCCCATCCTCGACGTCTCCGGATTGACCATCATCCGGGATGGGACCCGGATCCTCGATCGCGTCTCCTGGCGGGTCGAACCCGGTGAACATTGGGTCCTCATCGGCGCCAACGGCTCCGGCAAGACCTCCCTGCTGTCCGCATTGATCGGCTATCTCATGCCCACCGAGGGCGAGATGGAGCTGCTCGGCTGCCGGTTCGGCGAGAGCGACTGGCGCGAGCTGCGATGTCGGATCGGCCTGGTCAGTTCGTCCCTCCGGCAGATGATGGCCGACACGGAACCGGCCCTGCTGTCGGTCGTGGGTGGCCGGTATGCGATGATCGACCTCTGGGGCGAGCCGACACGGTCGGACCGGCGGGAGGCCCTGCGACTGCTGGAACGGGTCGAGGCCGCCCACCTGAAGGACCGTCCCTGGGCGGTGCTCAGCCAAGGCGAACGCCAGAGGGTCCTCATCGCCCGCGCCCTGATGGCCTGTCCCCAACTCCTGATCCTGGATGAACCCTGTGCGGGGCTGGATCCGGTGGCCCGGGAACACTTCCTCCAGTTCCTCGAACGCCTGAGCCGCCAGCCGGATGCTCCCTCCCTTGTCCTGGTTACCCACCACGTCGAGGAGATCACCCCACTCTTCACCCATGCCCTGCTGTTGAGCGGAGGGCGGGTCGTGGCCGCAGGCCCCCGGAAGACCGCCCTGCGTTCGGAGACCCTGAGCCGGATGTTCGGATCCCCGGTCCGCCTCAAATCCAGGTCCGGCAGGCTCTCACTCGAGGTCCAGGCCGCGACAGCACAGGTGATGTAGAGGCCTGCCAGCCGGCCTCTGGTTCGGGGTCCGGGTTTCCAAGGGGATCCAGGGAGTTCCAGTTGGTAAGCCGCCACGGATTCCCAGCACCTCACCCCGCAGGCGAGGCAGCCCACCCCATTCCAGCGGCAGATCGAAGGCGGTGAGACCACATAGAGAATTTGAACCATGAACACTTCTGCCATCCAACCCACCCTGCTGCTCCGCCTTCAGACCTGGGCGGCACTCCCAACCCTGGCTCTCGCGCTCTGGACCGGGACCTCCACGTCCCTCGCCCAGGGCTGCGTCGCCCTCCGCGGTACGGGCATGTGCCACTTCGAGGATTTCGCCCAACCGGCGGACGCCGATCTGGCCCGGGGCGAATGGCTTGCGACCCTGGGATTCCGCTGGTTCAACTCGGATCGGCATTTCCGGGGTACCAAAGAGCAGCACCAACGCTTCGCCGAAGGCACGGAGGTCATCAACGACACCTACTTCTGGAATCTCGGCATCCAGTATGCCTTCACGCCGCGATGGAGCCTCGCGCTGGACGTCCCCTTCGTCTATTCGACCCGCTCCTCCCTCTATGAGCATCCCGGGATGGGACGCCACACGACCTCGGCGGGCGGGATCGGTGACATCCAGCTCACACCCTACGTCTGGCTCTGGGATCCCGCCAAGCGGGTGAAGGGCAACATCCAGCTCGGGCTCGGACTGTCAGCGCCGAGCGGCGACTACAACGCCCAGTCGACCTTCTACACGACCAATGGCCCCGTGGTCGGCCCGGTCGACCAGTCGATCCAGCCCGGCACCGGTGGCTGGGGCTTCGCCACCACGATCACCGCCTACCGGGAGATCTTCCCACGCACCACGGCGTTCGTGAATGGCTCGTACCTCTTCAATCCGCAGAACGTGAACGGCACCCCCACCCAGAACGGACCCGGCGGGTTCCGGCGGCGCAATCCCTACGAGCAGGTCATGTCGATCCCCGACCAGTACTTCGGCCAGGGCGGGGTAATGTATACGATCGTGCCGAAGTGGGGTCTCTCGCTGGGCATGGGCGCCCGCATCGACGGCGTCCCGGTCGAGGATGCCCTGGGGGGCAGCGACGGATTCCGGCGTCCCGGCTACGCCATCGCCATCCAGCCGATGCTCCAGTGGATGAAGAGCCGGTACAACCTCTCCGTGGCGGTCCCAGTAGCCGTCTACCGCGATCGGGAGCAGAGCGTCGCCGACAAGCGCTGGACCCAGGACACGGGCATCTACCGCCAGGGGGATGCCGCCTTCGCGGACGTTTCGATGATCGCCAGCTTCTCCGTGGCGTTCTGATCCGTACGGAACACCACGATCTCAACCTCAACACCGGTTCTTCGACCGGTCCTGCAGCTCCCAACGGTCGGATGGATCTCCATCCGGCCCTTTTTTGTGCCTGCATGAATCGGGTCGCTGCGGAGGCCCGGTACACGGCGGCTCACCCTGGGGTGCGAGGCAGGATTTTCAGGGCTTGGCCCGACGTGTGCTTCCCGACCACTGCCGGTTTTTTGGCTGGCCCTGCAGTTCTGAAGGGGCCGGGTGTGTCCTCCGCCCGGCCCCTTTTTGCCGCCGCAGAATTCCATTCCCTGACGGGCACCCAGACGCTAGTCGTTGGCCCGCAGGAGCACCCAGAACGCGTCGCCTCTGCACGACAGACCGACTCCCACACCATGACCTCCAAACCGTTGACCGGACCCGAGCTGAAGGAATTGACCGATGGCCTGAACCGCCTGGCGCGGAACCTGTGGTGGAGCTGGAACCAGGAGGCCCAGGACATCTTCCAGAACCTCTCCCCACGCGGGTGGCAGAACCTGTACCACAACCCGGTAGCGGTCCTGCACGAGGTGTCCGACTACGAGCTGCACACCCGTCTGCAGGAGCCCGATTTCGCGGCCCGGGTCCGACAGGTCCTCGCGGAATTCGACGCCTATCTGCACCAGAAGCAGACCTGGGCCTCCCAGCACGCCCCGCAGCTGGCGAAGCACCCGGTCGCCTACTTCTCCGCGGAATTCGCCTTCCATGAGTGCCTCCCCATCGCCGCCGGCGGCCTGGGCGCCCTCGCCGGCGACCACACCAAGTCGGCCAGCGACCTGGGACTCGGCTTCGTCGGCATCAGCCTCTTCTACCGCGAGGGCTACTTCCAGCAGTCCATCAGTTCCGACAACTGGCAGCAGGAACACTACGTCCCGCTCAACCCCCGCAACCTTCCCCTCGACCCTGTCGTGGATGCACGCGGCGAGCCAATTGTCTGCAACGTGCGCATGTTTGGACAGCCCATCCGGTTCCATGCCTGGCGGGTGAATGTCGGACGCGTCCCGGTCTATCTCCTCGATACCAACCGACCGGAGAACGAAGGGCAGTACCGCGACCTGACCAACCGGGTGTACGGCGGCGACACCACCACCCGGATCATGCAGGAGATCCTGCTGGGCGTCGGCGGAGTCCGGCTTCTCCGAGCCCTGGGGGTCCAGCCCTCCACCTTCCACATGAACGAAGGCCACGCCGCCTTCCTCACCCTGGAGCTGCTGCGCGAGAAGATGGCGGCCGGAAAGACCTTCGAGGAGGCGTCGAGCCTTGCCCGTCAGGAATGCCTGTTCACCACTCATACGCCGGTGGAAGCTGGGCATGACCGGTTCAGCAGCGACCTGATGCGCCTGGCGGCGGACAAGTTCCACCACAGCCTCCACCTGAACCACCACCAGCTCATGGAGCTGGGCAACGAGCACCCGGGACGCGAGGGCGGTCCGTTCTGCATGACCGCCCTGGCTCTCCGGTTCTCCCGGGCCGCCAATGGCGTCAGCGCCCTGCATGGCGAGGTGAGCCGGGATATGTGGAAGGCCTTCTACCACAAGCACACCGCCTCCGAGGTGCCCATCGGCTCCATCACCAACGGCATCCACCTGGTGGGCTGGATCAAGGGTCCGATGCGGCGGTTCTGGCGGCAGCGCCATCTGCAGAACGGCGGGGCGGCGGAACGGTTCGTCGAGGAGGCCAACACACCGGAGTTCTGGGCCCAAATGGCGGATCCCAGCGTCACCAGCGACGAGGAACTCTGGGCCATGCGCTACAAGCTGCGCCGGGAACTGATTGAATTCGCACGGCGGCGGCTGCTGATCAACCACCGGTCCTTCAGCCAGTCCGACTACATCGCCTTCGACGCCCTGCTGAACCCCGACGCCCTCACGATCGGCTTCGCCCGGCGCTTCGCCACCTACAAGCGCGCCCCGCTGATCTTCGACCAGTTCGAGAACATCGTGAAGCTGGTGCGCGACACCAGCCGCCCGGTCCAGTTCATCTTCGCCGGCAAGGCCCACCCGCGGGACGACGAGGGCAAGCGGTTCATCCAGAAGATCATCCACCTGTCGAACTACAGCGAACTCAAGGGCCATCTTGTGTTCCTCGAGAACTACGACATCCACGTCTGCCGGCAGATGGTCTCCGGCTGCGACATCTGGCTGAACAACCCGCGCCGTCCGCTCGAGGCCTCCGGCACCAGCGGTATGAAGGCCACCGCTCATGGCTGCCTCAACATGTCCATCCTCGATGGCTGGTGGCGCGAGGGCTACGACGGCACCAACGGATTTGCCATCGGACCCGATTCCCACCCGGCCGACGTCGTCGAACAGGACCGCGTCGACAGCGCCAACCTCTTCAAGGTCCTCACCGAGGAGGTGGTCCCGACCTTCTTCAACCGCGACGCCCAGGGAATCCCCCGCCAATGGATCGCCCGCATCCGCCGCGCCCTCACCACCCTTGCACCCCAGTACAGCACCTGGCGCATGGTCCAGGAGTACACGAACTCCTACTACCTGCCCCACGTGAAGTAAGGATCAGGAGGGAAGCCCTCGACGGGCTCATGAGGTCGATCCATCGATCTCACACCGGAGGCATCAGCACACGACTTGCTCCTCCGATTGACGGGATTCCGAAGCGGGGGTTCCGGGACAGTTTCGGCCACATCGATGTCCGGTTTTGAGCGGTGTGGGCGGAAGGTCTCCGGGCCCCGCTATGAGGTCCCTGTTCGGTGTCCAAAAACTCTTTGCCTCGTCGGTTCGTCGACCGATAGGCTTCTCAGGCTGAACGCGTCTCCACGCGGCCAGCCTCCTTTCGAGGGCTCATCCATGAAATCGTATCCGTCGGTCCCCAATTCGCTGTATCGACCCGAGTTCGAGCACGACGCCTGTGGCGTCGGGTTCATCGCCAACATTTCCGGGAAGAAGGAGCAACGCATCGTCCAGTTCGCCATCGAGGCACTGAACAGCCTCGCCCACCGCGGGGCGCTCGATGCCGACGCGAAGACCGGCGACGGCGCCGGAATCCTGGTCCAGCTGCCCAAGGCATTCTTCAAACAGGAGGCCGACAAGCTGGGGGTCAAGGCGGTCGAGGAGGAGGACCTCGCCGTTGGCTTCGTCTTTGCCCCGGCTGGCAACAAGTACCTGATCGCCAAGTGCCGCCAGTTCGTCGAGGAGGCCTGTGCCAAGTACGGCATCCATTTCCTGGCCTGGCGTCCGGTCCCGACCAATCCGAAGTGCCTGGGCGACAAGGCCCGGGCCACCATGCCCGAGATCCTGCAGTGCCTGCTCGGACGGGACCTCAGCTGGAGTCCCGACGAGTTCGAGCGGAAACTCTTCCTGGCCCGCAACCACGCCGAGCGCGCGGCCATGGCCGAGAATGTCGAGGGATTCTACTGCCCGTCGTTCAGCGGCCGGACCATCGTCTACAAAGGGCTCTTCAACGCCCCTCAGCTGCCCAAGTTCTACCTCGATCTCAAGGACCCGCTGTTCGTCTCCGCCCTGGCCATCTACCACCAGCGCTACTCGACCAACACCTTCCCGACCTGGCACCTGGCCCATCCGTTCCGGATGCTCGCCCACAACGGCGAGATCAACACCCTCCTCGGCAACAAGAACTGGACCCGCGCCCGGGAGAACGAACTCGAATCCGCCGTCTGGGGCGACGAGGTGGAGACACTCCGCCCGATCATCCAGCCGGGCGGTTCCGACTCCGCCGCGCTCGACAACGCCCTCGAGGCGCTCGACCTCTCCGGTCGTCACCTCCTCCACGCCGCCACCATGTTGGCGCCGGAGGCCTGGGAGAATGCCTCCGGCCTCGATCCGAAGATCCGCGACTACTACCAGTACCACGCCTGCCTGAACGAGCCGTGGGACGGACCCGCTGCCGTGGTGTTCTCCGATGGACGCATCATCGGCGCGACGCTCGACCGCAACGGCCTCCGCCCGGCGCGCTACAAGATCTATGAGGACGGCCTCATGGTCATGGGCTCCGAGGTCGGCGTCGTCGCCCTCGACGAGAAGAAGGTCGTCCAGAAGGGACGCCTCGGGCCGGGTCGGATCCTCGCGATCGACACCCAGACCGGGAAGTTCATGAACGACGAGGCGGTGAAGACCTTCGTCGCCTCCCAGAAACCCTACGGCGACTGGCTGAAGGACAACCTGGTCGACCTCTCCACCCACGCCAAGGCCCTCGCCAACAGCCATCAGACCGTCAACCTGCTCGATCTCACCCTCCAGCAGATCACCTTCGGCTGGGATCAGGAACAGCTCGAGGACCTGCTCAAGACGATGGCGGTCCAGGCTGCGGAGCCCATTGGATCGATGGGTGACGACACCCCGATCGCGGTGCTCTCGAAGCGTCCACGGCTGCTGTTCGACTACTTCAAGCAGCTCTTCGCCCAGGTCACCAACCCGCCGATCGACTCGATCCGGGAGAAGATCGTGATGTCGCTCAGCGACACCCTGGGGCCCCGTTTGTCGTGGTTCGATGAGACCCCCGAGCACGCCCGGCTCATCCGGATCACCTCACCCATCCTGCTCGACTACGAACTGGCCGCCCTGCGCCAGCTACCCAGCCCCGCCTTCGGATCCGCGGTGTTGAACTGCTGCTTCGAGGACTCGCATGGCGAGACCAAGCTCGACGCCGCCCTGACCCAGGTCTGCCGCGAGGCCGAAAAGGCGGTCGACGCCGGCAAGACACTGCTCGTCCTGAGCGACCGTGGAGTCGATGCCACCCGGGCTCCGATTCCGATGCTGCTGGCGGTCGGTGCCGTCCACCACCACCTCATCCGCGCCGGCAAACGGCTCCGCTGCTCCATCATCTGCGAAAGCGGCGAATGCCGGGACGTCCACCACTTCGCCTGCCTCGTCGGCTTCGGTGCCAGCGCGGTCAACCCGTACGTGGCCCTCGATACCATCCGGGAGTCCGTCGAGGAGGGCAAGTACGGCGACATCACGCTCGAAAAGGCCTGTGCGAACTTCAAGAAGTCCATCGAGTCGGGCCTTCTCAAGGTCATGGCCAAGATGGGCATCTCCACGATCGCCAGCTACCGCGGTGCCCAGATCTTCGAGGCGATCGGCCTCGGACAGGAGGTCATGGACCGCTGCTTCTTCGGGACGACCAGCCCGATCGGCGGCATCGGGCTGAAGGAGATCGCCCACGACGCCATCCGTCGTCATCGGAACGCCTATGCGGCTCCCGAGGCGGCAATGCTCGACGTCGGCGGCAACTACCGCGTTGCCAAGGGCGGACGCGGCGAGTTCCACGCCTACAACCCACAGGTCGTGATGACCCTCCACCGCTTCCTGAAGTCCGGACAGCGCGAGGAGTTCCTCAAGTACATGGAGACGGTCGAGAAGCGCGAGCCGGTCAGCCCGCGCGATCTCTTCCAGTTCAAGCCCGCCGGAACCCCGGTGCCGCTCGACGAGGTCGAATCGATCGAGGACATCCGGCGCCGGTTCACCACCGCCGGCATGTCGCTCGGCGCCCTGTCGCCCGAAGCCCACGAGTGCCTCGCCGTCGCGATGAACAGCATCGGTGGCAAGTCGAACTCCGGTGAAGGTGGCGAGGATCCGTCGCGCTACACCACCGAGCGCAACTCGGCCATCAAGCAGGTTGCCTCCGGTCGGTTCGGCGTCACGCCCTCCTACCTGGCCAGCGCCTCCGAGATCGAGATCAAGATGGCCCAGGGCGCCAAACCCGGTGAGGGCGGACAGCTGCCCGGCCACAAGGTCAGCCCGCTCATCGCCCGCCTGCGGTACAGCGTTCCCGGCGTACCGCTCATCTCGCCGCCACCGCACCACGACATCTATTCCATCGAGGACCTCGCCCAGCTCATCTACGACCTCAAGCAGGTCAATCCCCGGGCCAAGGTCTGCGTGAAGCTCGTGGCCTGTTCCGGTGTCGGCACCGTCGCCGCCGGCGTCGCCAAGGCCTACGCCGATGTCGTGCTGATCTCCGGTCACGACGGTGGCACCGGCGCCTCGCCGCTCAGCTCCATCAAGAACACCGGTGGACCCTTCGAGTTCGGCGTCGCCGAGGCCCACCAGACCCTGATGCTCAACGACCTCCGGTCGCGGATCGTCCTGCGCACCGACGGCGGCATCAAGACGGGCCGTGACATCGTCCTGGCCGCCCTGCTCGGCGCCGAGGAGTACAACTTCGGCACTGCGGCGCTCGTGGCCGCCGGATGCGCCATGTTCCGTGTCTGCCACCTCAACACCTGCCCGGTCGGCGTCGCCACCCAGAAGGAGGAGCTCCGGCTCAAGTTCCGCGGCAAGCCCGAGAACCTCGTCGCCTTCTTCAACGCCGTCGCCCAGGAGGTCCGTGAGATCATGGCCTCACTCGGCTTCCGGAAGCTCGACGAGATCATCGGCCGCACCGACCTCATGGAGCGCCGACCCGTATCGGAGTTCCCCGCCGAGATCCGCGACAAGGTCTCCGGCCTCCAGCTCGACCGCCTGATGTTCCAGGTCGATCCCACCGGCACCGCCCCGCGCATCCACACCCGCGAGCGCAACGAACGATTCGGCGACAGCTCGCTCGACGACAAGATCATGAACGACGCCCGCGTCGCGCTGCAGGGCAAGGGCGTGGTCAAGCTGTCCTACAAGATCACCAACGTTCACCGGAACATCGGCACCAAGGTCTCCGGCCAGATCGGCTACCAGTACGGCGACATCGGACTGCCCGAGGGCTCGATCGACGTCACCCTCAAGGGCAGCGCCGGACAGAGCTTCGGCACCTTCCTCGCGAAGGGCGTCCGACTGAAGCTCGTCGGCGAGGCCAATGACTACGTCGGCAAGGGCATGAACGGCGGCGAGATCGTCGTCCGACCGCCGGACGCCGTGAAGTTTCCCTGGGCCGACAACAGCGTGGCCGGCAACACCTGCCTCTACGGCGCCACCGGCGGACGCCTGTTCGCCGCTGGACGGGCCGGAGAGCGCTTCGGCGTCCGCAACTCCGGCGGCACCGCCGTGGTGGAGGGCGTCGGCGACCACGGCTGTGAGTACATGACGGGCGGTCTCGTCGTGGTCCTCGGTGAGACGGGTCGCAACTTCGGAGCGGGCATGTCGGGAGGACGCGCCTACGTCTGGGATCCCCAAGACGTCTTCCCGCGCCGGTACAACGACGGCATGGTCGGACTAGAGCGACTCAAGGACGACGAGGAGGCCAAGCGTCTCGAGGCCCTGATCTACGCGCACCTCGAGGCGACCGAGTCGCCCCGGGCCAGTCAGATCCTGAAGTCCTGGAGCCAGTCCCGCGGTCAGTTCTGGGTTGTGGTCCCCCACCCCGCGATGGCCCCTCCGGGCACCGCCCCGGTGCACCAGCCCGAGAAGCCGGCCGCCTCGGCCCCGGCCAAGCCCTGATCACGCCGGTCATGGAACTCGCCACCCAGCTCGCCCTGTTCCTGGACAACAAGCCGGGAACGCTTGCGCGGGTGTGCGAGGCCTTGGCGGAGGCGAAGATCAACATCCTCGCCTTCTCCATGAGCGACACCGTCGACCACACCGTGCTCCGGATGGTGGTGAGCGACCCAAGGGCGGCCCTGGCTCTTTTCGAGGAGCGCGGTGCCCTCGTCCTCGAGAACGAGGTCCTGTTGCTGGAGGGCGACAACAAGCCGGGCTCCCTGGCCCGCATTGCCAGCGCCCTGGCCGATGCGGAGGTCAACATCGAGTACGTCTACAGCGCGACGAGTCCCCGGTCGAAGAACGGCCTGCTGGTGATGCGCGTGTCGAACTACAAGAAGGCGATGAAGGTGCTGAACTCGGGTCCCAAGGCGGGCTGAGGGCGGAAGGCCTCACGCAAGGCCCCAGAGACAGGGACGAAGTCCATGGTAGGGCCCGGGCCTCTCCGTTCCCCATATCAACCCGATACGTCTCGGCGAACCCGTGAAGGCGGACAGGATCCGCTAGGCGACAGAGGAAACCGGGCCAAACCTTCGTCCGCCCCACCCTTCCTGACAGGACCGCAAAAACTGCTCCAAGGGATGTGAGAGTTTTAAGCGCTGGTAGATGATGGTTGGTTCACTGCGGAAAGTCCATCCCCGGTGGAGGGAGGGCGGAGCCCGACCGGAGCCGGGGATGGACTTTGAGTCTTGGCGAAGGCCGCCGGGCTGAGATAGCCCAATCGGCTGTGCGGCCTGTGTCGGTTGTA